>Ga0153954_1000008_pt1 | contig 281713 bp, 233 predicted proteins | sample TSFL038MetaG_FD_102277 | JGI IMG/M metagenome (GOLD analysis project Ga0153954, IMG submission 102277) | Attine ant fungus gardens microbial communities from Florida, USA - TSFL038 MetaG | ecosystem: Host-associated > Fungi > Mycelium > Unclassified | place: USA: Florida, Wekiwa Springs State...
AGGAATAAACAATAGATTTTCATAAGTCGATCGAATGGAAAGTGTGTATCTTAATTTTTACTTGAAGAAAAAATAGGCAGACTAAATTTTAGTTGATTAATAGTCAATGTAATGAAATTTTTTAAGAAAAAGGAATGTACTGTTTTATCTTAAAAAAATGGAACCCTTGACGTGTGTACGCATATCGTCACCCGAAGAAAATTCTGCGCGCACTTTGTAAGACCCATCCTTTTGGAGCTCGTAAATTTCAAATCCTTCAAATTCCTGATCACGCCTGCGAAATTCCCAAGCAATCGTCGTCGGTGTAATGAGCCCAGAACCCACAACTTTCCCTATAATCTGATTTTCTAGCTGGATTTCGAAAGTAGATTGAGACAAGGGCCATACTGTGAAAAGATTACGCATCTTTTCAGGAAAAGACTGGATGGCAATCTCTTGGTTAAAATAGATTTTTTGGTCTTCTATTGGAAGGACAGTCCATTGCATGGTAAAGGGCAAAACATCCTCAACCATACTAAAAGAAATGGTGCCATTGCCTTCCCAAACACCCGGTGAAAAAATAAAAGAATGCATACTTCAACTCGACTTTGTACATTTTTCATCCCCGATTTTCACAATCTGTTGATCCATCTTATTTTGCAGGCATCAAAAGCGGCTTGATTTAAGTCTGTCTTTTAGTGTCTACAAAGTAATCAAAATCAACGTCTTATAAAACTCGAAACTGAAAAATGTATAAAGCCGAGTTCAATCAAATAAAAGAGAATCATGTCTCATATTTAATAAAAACTCTTCTGCAGGGACGATAGGGAATCCTTTATAATTTTCCCTACGTTTTCCCCCATTAACGATCAGACAAACAGCCTCTGGATACTCTTCTTTAAAAGCCATAAGCCCTTTTATATCTCCTGGAGACAGTTCTTTGCTTTTTTTGACTTCAATTGCCCAAAAACCTCTAGGCCCATACACAATAAAATCTACTTCCAATTGAGTATGAGTTCGCCAAAAGCACAATGTATGAGTATCCTTTTGGGCCAGTACCCAGCTCCGTAAATGCTGGGCAATTAAACCTTCTAAAGCCATGCCATCTATTTCACTTTCTGTATCGAGAATCCCTCTAGGCCGCAGTGCACGATAGATTCCTACATCAAAAAAATAGAATTTGGAGTGTGCAACCAATCGTCTTTTGACTCGCCGCGTGAATACGGGTAAAGAAAAAGCAAGTAATAGATCCTCAAGAATATGATAATAATTATCTACAGTGGTTCTTTTTACGTTAGCTTCCCGGCAAATATCTGTGGAAGACCACAGGGAACCATAAGAAAAACTGGCCACCTCTAAAAAGCGAGCAAAATCGCCAATCTGGCGTACAAGGCCTTCAACAAGCACTTCCTCTCTTAAATAGAGCTGTATATAATGATTGAGGCGCTCCTCTGGCTTAGTTGATTGCCAAATAAGAGGGATCATGCCAATCTTCAATGCTTTTTCCAAAGAAAAATATGCACCAAGTTCAGAAGCAAGAAAAGGGCCCATTTGACGCAATAACGCTCTGCCTCCAAGAAGGTCACTTGCGGTGCGACGTAATTTGCGGGCACTACTCCCCGTCAGGATAAATTGAATGCCTCGCTTTTCCTCAATTAAGGCATGAATTTCTGGCAGAAGTTCAGGAATTCTTTGAATCTCGTCTAAAATCAGAGTGGAGCCCTGCTTCATTGCAGCCGCAATATCCCTAATGCGCTCTGGCTGTGCGCTTAAGCGACGTTCCTCTTCTCCCAAGAGAAGATCGATACGCACAGCTTTAGAATAGTGGTGCAAGAGCCAGGTAGATTTACCAGTTCCTCTTGGCCCAAAGAGAAAATAGCTTTCTCCAGGTGGGGTCATGCTTCTATGTATGTAATTTGCCATCACAAATGGCATTTTACAATGAAAAATGCCATTTGCGCTAGCATTTTTCATCATACCTATAGAAATCAGGTTCAGATTCTACTTTCAAAACATAAAACGACGGCTGTAGATACTTTGTAGAATTCCGAGAGCTGCCATCGTAAAGAACACCGAAGAACCACCATAGGAGACCAAGATCAAAGGGACACCAGTGATAGGTAAAAAGCCGCACATCATGCCAATGTTCACAATGATATGCATTGCAATGTAGACCGTAACCCCGGCCGAAAGCATACGGCCAAAATGGTCTTTCGCCACGGCAGTCACTTGAAAACAAAAGTAGGTCAACGAATAAAATAAGAACAACATGAGGAGCAAACCCAAGAGACCAAACTCTTCACCAAAAGCGGGGAACACAGAGTCTGTATAGCCATAAGGAAGCCATCCTCGTCCAGTAAATTCACTACAACGCCAACCACTGCCCGTAATCCCCCCTACGCCGATAGCAGTCATTGAGGCCCATTGATGGTGGTTATTCGGATTTAGGCGTTCGTATTGATACTCTTTCATAAATTTTGTGGCGTAAGGATGCATCTCGTCATAAGAAAGGATCCCTATAAAAATGAGTTGAATAAAGACCAAAAACAGCAGACCGCCAAATGCCATAAGACGCACCATGCCGGGACGGATATTCCCCAAATAAAACATCACTAAAGTCACTGGGCAGAGCACAAGGGCTGTACCCAGGTCGGGCTGTTTAAGAATCAAAAGAAACGGCACCCCGACAATGAGGCAGCCAAGCAGGGCCACATTCCATGAATCGGCTTTGGAGCGATTTCTTTCCAAAAACCAGCTTAAACTGATCACGACAACAAGCTTGGCATATTCAGAAGGCTGTACACTAGCTCCTAAAAAGGGAATACGGTACCAGCGATGGACATTTTGAATCGCTGGGACAAAAAAAAGTCCTAACAAACTCAGCACGGTCAAGAGATAGAGAATCCATGCCCACTCGCGCAGTTTATTATAATCCATCGCTGCAAAAAGGAGAAAAACCCCCCAGCCTAAAGCAAATCTTTGAATTTGATTCTGTACTTTTGGGGTAAAAAAGCCGGCCTGGATACCGTGACGGCAAGCGGGATCGGTCGCAGAGATGACCAGAAGACTGATCACCATGAGTGCAATGATCACAGGCACAATACGCCAATCAATCCGAAAAAGAGTGCGGTGGTTCCACATTTTCTTGATCCGCATTATAATTGTACGTATGGAAATTATCTATCATCACTTTGAAAGCCTAAGTTCTACTAATGATTGGGCTAAAGATTATCTTGCTGTGTTAGAGCATAATGCCCTACTTTTAGTGACGGCCGATGGTCAAACAGCAGCTCGTGGACAATTTGGAAGAACATGGCTTTCTCCTAAAGGAGAAAATCTCTATGCCAGCTTCGCTTTTTTTGCCTCTTCTCAACACGAACCTCTCACCTTCACACATCTTCTGGCCTTATCTGCTGCCGCTGTCTTAAATGACATGAGAATCTCTTGCAGGCTTAAATGGCCCAATGACCTTTTAGTGAATCACAAGAAAATTGCAGGAATCCTATGCGAAACAGTGCCTATGACACACTTGGGGGTCATCCTTGGTATTGGCTTGAATGTCAATATGACCTCTAATACCTTAAAGGCTATCAGCCAACCTGCCACTTCACTTTTTTGTGAGACGGGTCAAACCTATTGCTTAGACAAAGTTTGCAATAGCTTAAAAGATAAATTCCGCGAGGATTTAACTCTTTTTTTGGAGCAAGGTTTCCGCCCTTTTCAAGAAACATTCAACCATTTGCTGCTATAGCAGAATAATTTGAAAAATTGACATTTGACCAGGTTTAAAGATGAAGCGCGTCCATATTGGGGACAACGATAATGTCAGGGTGGACTTTCGATTGCACGATCTGTTGAATAGTGGACAGTGTCGCGCCTATTGCTGAAAAGCAGGAGGTGCAAGAACCCTTATAGGCAATAATGAGTTCTTTATCATTGAGCAACTCCTGCACTTCAATGCCACCTTCATCCAGTTCTACATAGGGACGTACTTCCACATTGAGGACTTCTTCAATGACTGCTAGCTTTTGCTCATGCGACAAAGAGAGCCACCCAGGATAGCCGCTTCCTTCACCTTCGCTATTAGGCACAGGCGACACATAGGTAGTGCCTAATGGAATGTTATTGCAGTGAGATGCTGCATCCTCCAATGCCTCAATGACTCGATTGAGATGCGTAAAAGTTTCTTGAGGAAAAGCTTGTTGTTCTGGCTGATCACGCAATTTCTTATCAATCAACTCTGCGCTAATGCGCTTTGCCTGATCATAATTTTTTCCAATCACTAAATCGCAAGCTGCCTCTGCAGCGGCAATGAGTGGTGCTTGTCCAAAAACTTGAAATTTTGCATCAACAATCATGCCATCCGAGCCATCGAGAAGCCAGTACAAAGCCACACAATTTCCTTCCAAAAGTGAGCCTGCATGACCTTCAATACACAGCATGTCACGTTCCTCTGCTCCTTGTTGTGTAAAATAGCCCACATTGCGAGCTGACAGGATTTTTTCCACCATTTTTTTGGTGTAACGATTCCAAAGGGGTGTTTCCACCAATTCTTCAAAGCTCATACTTTTTCCCCCATTAAATGCACCGAGTAACGCTGTAAATGCTTCACCGTTGCACATACAATCTCTGCACCCTTTTCAATCTCCTCTTCAGTGACAGTTGGGGCAAAAGCAAAGCTCGCTGCCGAGTAACATGCGGGAGCCACAAAGGAGCATGCTTTTAATATATGGGCAAAATGTTGGAGATGGTTGCCGCCACAGTTGGCAAAAAGTCCTTTTTGGCTCAATGCGTAGCATAAGGCATCGCTCTCCACTCCAGGAAAAAGAAAGCTGGTAATATGCGGAACTCTTGCTTGATCACAGAAAAGTACTTTTGCTTGAGGGAGAGCTCCACACACTTTTTCTTCAAATAAAGCACGTAGGCGGGCAACTTCCATGCAATAATGATCCGTGAGTGAACGTTCTTTCTTTGTCCACTTGGCGCATTCTATCAAGGCAGAAACAGGCAAGGGACCACCTCGCATCTGTCCCTGTTCTTTACCACCCAAAATAAATGGAGAGATCTCAAAACCTGCTCGCATTAAAAGGACTCCCATGCCTGGTATTGGACCCTGAAAGCTCAAAAGATCCACACCCGAATCATGAAAAGAAAAATCGCTTTTGCCAAGAAGATGTGTCGCATCCACATGAAACAAAATCCCTCTTTCCTGACAAAGGGAGGCGATCTCAGAAAGGGGCTGAATGACCCCTGTCAAACCATTAGCTGCACTAAGAGAGAGCATGGCGGTACGAGGAGTCAGCGTTTCGGCTACTGATTTTATGGTAACATACCCTTCAGGCGCTGCAGGCACCATTTGAAAGACGCATCCCATTTCGTGAAGCCGTCCCATAGACATAATCGCTGGTGCTTCATCCAGTGCGCTGCAGAGAAAGTGATTTTTCCCTGTTTTGCGTGTAATGTCTACATAGGCTGCAAAGACTGCATGATTGACTGCCTCGGCACCTGAAGAGGTAAAAATGAGATGATCTTCTTTCTTGGCACCGACATATGCATAAAGAGTTAAATAAGCCTCACGAAGAGCTCTTTCCTGCAAAGGCGTGGGCATTAGACCCATTTGTTGATTGAAATACAAAGAAGCCACCATGACTACGTCGCCCGCCTCATAGAATTATTTTCAAAAACATACAATAAGGGCTTACCCGTAGGAATTTCTAATTTAACCACCGCTTCTTCCGAGAGAGCCTCTAACTCCATGACAATGGAGCGCAGGGAATTACCATGAGCCGAAATGAGGATATTCTCTCCTTGTTGTAAACGTGGTAAAATCTCACTTTCAAAATAAGGGAGCGTACGCCCTGCAGTCATTTTCAAGCTTTCTCCCTTGGGAGGAGCTACGGCATAACTGCGGCGCCAAATTTGGACCTGCTCATCACCATATTGTTCACGCATGCTTTGCTTATTTTTTCCTTGGAGCTCTCCATACATGCGCTCATTGAGCTCCCAAGCGCGTATCACTGGGACCAATTCTTTTTGGGAGTGCTCATCATAACAGTGGCTCCACTCCTCCTGCTTCCCCTCACCGGAATGCAAAATAACGGGTACTTTTTTTGAAGAATGAATAGTCATTGCCAACATGGCAGTCATAATCCCTCGAATGAGGGTAGACGTATAAATCCGGTCGATGGGGATATCCCGAATCTCTCGCCCAGCTGCAAACGCCTCTTCTACACCCTCTTGACTGAGTGGTATGTCGATCCAGCCAGTAAAAAGATTTTTTTTATTCCATTCTGACTGTCCATGTCTCAACAAAATCAAATTTCCCATAAGAAAAACAATTATATCGACAAAATCAATAAATCCCATTTAAAATTGTTGCCTAACTTAGTATATTTTAGCGTCAATTTTTATGAAAAAACGATTGAGCAAAACACTTGCGGCTGCAGGTGTGGCCTCTAGGCGTGCATGCGAAGAGTTGATCTTTGCAGGGCGCGTCATTGTCAACGGACACGTGGTACGCACTCCGCAAACACTCGTCGAACCCTCTGTCGACTTGATCACGGTAAATGGCAAAAACATTAAACAAGAAGAAAAAAAAGTTTACTATTTGCTCAACAAGCCTCTCGGCTATATTTGCACCACCGTCGAAAAAAAAATGGGTGCCAAAAGGGTTTTAGATCTTTTTGCTCATCTTCCTTATCGGCTTTTTACAGCAGGTAGGCTCGATCAAGCAACCACGGGTTTAATTCTTGTCACCAACGACGGCCTTTTTGCCAACAGAATCATTCATCCCTCGTTTAATGTTGCAAAAGAATATCTTGCCAAAACAGATCAGGAGATCACCTTTGAACACCTTAAGTCGATTTCTGATGGAGTGTGGATCCAAAAGACACTAGTGCGCCCTCTCTCTGTCAAAAAAGTGCGTCGAGGGACTCTCAAAATTATCATCTCTGAGGGGAAAAAGCATGAAGTGCGTACCCTTCTTGCTGAAGCGGGGCTTACTGTTAAAGAGCTCTCCCGTCTCAGAATTGGCCCACTTTCTATTGGAGCATTGGCCCCTGGCGAATTTCGGGAATTAAAGGAAGAAGAGATTCAATTATTCCTTAATTAATTCTTAATGCTAGATTGCTAGAATGAAGCCATGTGTGCAGCAAAAATTCCTCCTCCTCTAGCTCATGAAACTTTTCCGGTCGGACAATCTAAAGGTAAAAAATCCAATCCCTTAAATGGACGGAAAGTGAATGAACAGAGAAAAAAAGAGCTCAGCTATCTAGCAAAATTTTGGGAAGCAGTTAAAAATTTTTTTAAAACCCTTTTTTGCTGCGGTTGTTGTTGTTCTCGTAAGCGTAATGTCTCGCCAAAAACAAAAGAACAGGAAAATCCTATTCTTCCAAAACCGCAATCAGGAGTCCCTGCACCACCTAACCCTGATCCAACTTCGGAAAACGACAACCCTCCTCCAGAACACACTAAGCCTGCACCAACAAATGAGCAGCCAGCTTCTAGCGCACCAGCCAATGAGTCCGATGCACCCCAAGAAGTTACACAATCCAAAAAAGCTGAACCACCCAAAGAACCGGAACCCTCTAAAAAACCTGAGCAGCTTGAGCCTCCTCTTTTTGCTCCCTTGGCAGCACTCAAGCAGAAAAGAACCATAGAAGTGTGCTATACCCCGAACTTTAAAAGAGAAGCCACACTCTTAGAAACGCATGCAACCTTTCCCTATTTAGTTGAGTTCAAAAAAACACTACCAAAGCCTAAAGTACCTCCGCTGCGTGCGGCTGCGATTGCATTTAAAGAGAATTCAAAACAACAATTAGCGGACTATATCAATGACTTGGCCAATAACCTCCAACATCCTCCACAACTTGAACAGATCGAAAAGTTTTTCAAAAAGCGCCTTGCAAAAATCAATGCTCTTTTGGGAGATCCAATCAAGACTGAGGACTTTGATCATCAATTTAAGACACTCAAAGAGATCGCAGCAACATGGCAAACACTTTGGGATATCGCCCAAAAGCCCGATCTGCAAAAGACAGAGTGCGATTTGCTATTAGAGTGCAGCAAAAAATTACCAGATGCCTCGAATGCATTCTATAACGACTATCCTGGAATCAAAGAGAGGATAAAAGAGCAATGTAAAAAAATCGCCACACTACCCCTTATTAGCAGCGACAGAAAAAAACACATCGAACTTTCTCAACATTTTTCAAACAAGCTCGGCATCCAATTTCGCTTATTTGATCCTGTTCAGCAACATGCCCAGGAATTCTCAGATGCATTATTCAGAGACTTTCTGTCTCTTTTCCAACCTCCTAAGGAAAATGAAGAGGGACAAATTCCCAGTTTTGAACCCTTTCATGTCCAGCAAATCTTAGATTATGTGGAAGAAGAACTCGACACCTATAATCTTGCTCAGCTTGGCCTGCAAAGTGAGCATCCTGACATCCAAATCGAGAAAATAGATGCACCAGCACTGTGTGCGAAGATTGCCTTAGAAATAGCGCCTCTCACTCAAGCTTGGACTCTATTCAAAGAAATGCTGACGACCAAAGATATCGATCAGAAAATAGCTATTTTGCAACAAGCAACAAAGCTGCTTCCTGAGAATGACTCCACGCTCTGGATCAAATACCCCATCTTCAAAGAGGTGATCAACAAAGAACTCTTACCTCTAACCCGTAACCATAATTCCTTTTCCGACCATAAATTTGTGACAATAAATCCAAAAGATCAGCAAAGAGCCAATGACATTAATTCTGCATTTGAGCAACTCAAAACAAAACTTGGGATGGGGATCAATAAAAAAATTGAGATCTTAAAAGAAGCGGCTTCATTTTTGCCTGACAAGAATTCAGAAACATGGCGAGATGCCATCGAACTACAAAAAGCAATAAATGATCTGTATCTCCCCTTAATTTTTGACAATTTTGCTGGACATTCGTTTGCCTCGCAGGAGGATCTATTTAAGCAAGAGGAGATAAATCAAGTCTTTGACACTCTATTTACAAGATTAGGATGTGTTCGGTTACAAATCCCTATCAATCCTGAACATACTATTGATGAAAAAATCGCACTCATAAAAACAATAGCCCAATGTCTTCCTGGTAAAGAATCAGAGATATGGACCAAGCAGCCTAAACTCAAAGAATGTCTGATCAAAGCTTTGGTGCCTTTAGCCTTTGAAAGCTTTAGAGGATACCACTTTGAAGTGATCAAAACAGACCTGAATACAAGACAATTCGATGCAGACAAATCGAGAAGGAACACCATTAACTCGGCCTTCAAAAAAATAGCAGAAAAGATTGAATGCGAACAGCTTCAAATAAAAATACTCAAAATCGTCATGGACACAAGTCAAGATGCTCAAGATGCTCATGATGCTGCACAAAACGATGCAGCACACGAAGCTCGAACTATCTATACACATTATCAACAAAATGTGAACAGCTTTGGTGCTGTTCACGCACTTGACTTTGCTGTTGATGAGCTGATGCATACAACACAAACGCAGGATGCACGAACACGCACAGCAACCTTGATTGAAATTCTGAGCAGTATGTCAAACATAGACATAGTATTCTCAGGACAGCTTCAATCCAAACTGGAAAATGTTCTTTTCGATTAACCCTCTACAATAATAGTTGACTTCCAGATATCCCGGTGTTAAGAAGTTTTTTAAAAAACTAACCTCGGGATAGGAGTCCAACTATGAAAAAAAGTGATCTTGCTAAATTAGCGATGCTCGGTATCAGCGCCGGTTTAATGGTCGGTGGCTGCCAAAAACAAGGCGGAACAGGAACCTCAGGTCAAGCGACTGCAGATGAGCAAGTGAGCTCAGATATGCAATCTTTCTACAATTCTCTTAATCCAGAAGCTCAAAAGAAATTCAGTCAACTCGACGCACAGCATAAAATGATGGCTGTTGAAATGGCACACCAAAGCTGTAATGGAAAAAATAGTTGTAAGGGCATGGGTGGATGCAAAACATCTCAACATGCTTGTGGAGGCCAAAATGGGTGCAAAGGCCAAGGTGGAGCTCCAGTCAAGGATCCAAACAAAGCTGTAGAAATCCAATACAAAAATCAGATGAATCAACGCCAAAATACTAACGGTGGCATGGGCAATTCTTCTGAAACAAACGAATCACAATCGTAAAATCCTTAAATATTGCTTTTCTAAAAGATTCAGGTGTATATCGTCAGATATACACCTTTTTATTTTGTAATTATTGAACATCTCGCATAACACACTTTCGTACCCATGCCCAAAAATTAAATTTCAATCGAGCACAGGCATGGGTACGAAAGCGCGTTATGCAGGAAGTCTATACATGCGTGCACAAAGCCTATGAAAAATAATTCCACTATACCTAGATTAGGTATTGGCATTGGCCTCAGGCCAGTCCATTACGAAGAAATTTTCTCTCTCAACCCACCTATTGATTGGTTTGAGATCATTAGCGAAAACTACATGGGTGTGGATGGCAAACCCATTGAAAATTTAGAGCGCATCCTCGAAAAATATCCTGTCGTGCAACATGGTGTCAACCTAGCGATTGGAAGTCCCGGACCTTTAGATTGGAATTATCTGAAAGCACTCAAACTGCTCACACAGCGCACAAAGACTCCTTGGCTTTCAGATCATCTCTGTTGGGGACGACTTCCTGGTGCACATTTTCACGACCTTTTACCCCTTCCCTATACGCAGGAAGTGATTGACTATGTCGCAGATCGAGCACGCATTATTCAAGATTTTCTAGAAATCCCCTTTGCCCTAGAAAACCTTTCCTCTTATATGGCTTTTCACGAAGATCAAATGCCTGAGTGGGAATTTTATCGAGCCATCGTAGAAAAAGCAGATATTTACATGATGTTAGATGTAAATAATATCTATGTCTCCAGCCGTAATCATGGATTTGATCCCTACGAATATATCCGTCACCTTCCTATGGAAAGAGTTCTTCAGATTCACCTAGCAGGACATAGTGACCATGGCGCTTATGTGCTTGATACTCACGATCAACCAGTCCGAGATGCCGTATGGGAACTCTATGGACAAGTATGGCCGCTCACAGGCGGAGTGTCTACATTATTAGAATGGGATGATCATTTTGTCAGTCTAGAACACACTTGGCAGGAAGCCTTGAAAGCAAAAGTGTTTCAAAAAGAATTGGAGCTCACGAGTATATGAAATTGTACGCACTGCAACAGTGGTTAGGGGCACTTATCTCGCAGCCCTTGCAAGAAGACCATTTACTCCCTACACAAACACCTTTTGGAACTGAAATGGAGCAAGAAGTTGCCAAATATGTTGCTCCAAGTTCTACATTGGAACCCTTTCAGAGAGTGCAAATTTATCATCAGCAATATTGGTGGAGGCTGATCAAATGTCTACAAACTAATTTTCCTACGCTCCATCGCCTCTTCGGGTATACAGACTTTCAAAACCATATTGCTGTTCCCTATCTTACTGCATATCCTCCTTCTGACTGGGCTCTATGCGCTCTCGGGGCTTCTCTACCTCATTGGCTTCAAGAAAATTATCATGCAGATGACTCTTATCTAGTACATAGAGCAGCCGAAATTGATTGGGCTGCTAATCATGCGTTTTGGGTCCCCGAAGGAAAGGAAGTGCATTTTGAAGAAATGACACAAGAAGAAATCGGTCGTAAATCTTTCATTTTACAACCCTTTATCCATTTATTTAAGCTCCAAGCCGACTTTTTTACCTTTCGTGAACAGTTTCTCAAAAATGAACCTGAGTATTATAATGTAAACCAATTTCCTTCAATAACTTACGGAAATTTTTACTTCGTGCTTTATCGCACAAGAAAAAACGTGGTATCATGGAAGCAACTCTCACAGGCAGAATTTTGGATGCTCTGCCAATTTAAAAAGAGAAATACCATAGAAAAGGTATGTTCAGAACTTGAAGACATGGGTGGACCACTATTGGAAGAGGCCCTTTCTGAAATGCCTTTATGGTTTAAACAATGGACGGTGTTGAAATGGTTTCAATTATCATCATCATAGTCATTGTGCTGATTATTGCCGTTTGGCTGATCGGGCTCTACAATAGACTTATCAGTTTGCGCAATCAGGTCAAAAATGCCTGGAGCCAGATCGATGTACAGCTACAACGGCGCTATGACCTCATTCCCAATTTAGTGGAAACTGTCAAAGGCTACATGACTTATGAGCAATCTACTTTAAAACAGGTCATCGAGGCAAGGAACCAGGCTGCTGCTGCCCGAGAGACCTTAGAAAAGAAAGGAGGACCGACTGGTGAAGGTGCCTCTCTTAAAGATCTCATTGGTGCTGAAACAAGTTTAAGAAGTGCTCTGGGAGGTATTTTCGCCTTAGCAGAGAATTATCCTGCATTGCGCGCAACTGAAAATATGCAGCGTCTACAAGAAGAGCTCACTTCTACAGAAAATAAAGTCGCCTTTGCTCGCCAGTCCTATAATGATACAGCGATGCTGTATAATATGACTCAGCAAAAATTCCCGACAAATTTAGTAGCAACAGCATTTGGCCATCATCAAGTCGACCTTTTTGCTGTGGAAGATCAGGAAGCAAAAAAAGCTGTTAAAGTGAAATTCTAATGAGCTCGATGAACTTTTGGGAAGCACAGCGTAAAGCCAAAGGCAGGACTTGGCTCTATTTCACTGTCTTTATAGTGTTGACCTTTGCCATCGCACTTTTGATCGAATATGTAGTGCGTCTTTTGGCCTATGAGGGGTATACCCCCCCTATGCCTTATTTGGGCATCCTCTTCTTAGTGATTACTTTTCTCGTCTCGGGCTTTTATTATATGATGTATAGCGGTTCTGGAGGAAGTTTTGTGGCTGAAGCCTTAGGAGGTCGTAAGGTGACGCCAGGTGCTGCTAATTATCAAGAACAGCAGCTTCTCAATATTGTGGAAGAGATGGCCGTGGCTAGCGGCCAGCCTGTACCGCCTGTCTACATTATCGAGTCGAAAGAAATCAATGCCTTTGCAGCTGGCATGCGCCCGGATAATGCGGCCATCACTGTCACAAGAGGCGCGATGAACTTACTGAACAGAGATGAACTGCAAGGAGTCATCGGTCATGAATTTGGGCACATATACAATGCTGACATGAAAATCAGCATGCGCTTAGCCGCCATGATCATGGGCTTTGTCATCGTTCTCTATCTCGGAATACGTCTTTTACAAGGTTCTCTACTTTTTGGAGGTAGGGGCCGTCGTAATGGAGGAGGAGGGAATTCACTCGCCATTGCAGCCCTCATTCTGGTGCTTGCAGGCGCAATCACCTGGTTTGCAGGAGCTATCCTGCGTTCTATGGTCTCGCGTCAAAGAGAATACCTGGCAGATGCTTGTGCCGTACAGTTTACTCGCAACCCGTCGGGGATTGCCAATGCCTTGCGCAAGATCGCACGCACGCAAAATATACGCGACATGCCCAAGAGTGGGATGGCTTATTCACACCTCTATTTTGATAATCATTCTTTTTGGTCCTCTCTCTTTGCCACACATCCTCCTATCGAAAAACGTATCGCAGCCCTAGAAGGTCGGACCTACATTCCTGATGAGTGGACAGATCGTCCTCATTAGAACAGAGGTTCATCTAACTCTGATATGGAAAAAATGTGATCCAATATTTCCCTTCACTTCAATATTTATACAAAAGATTCTCCTCATGCAATGATATGCATTTAGGTACTGCATTTTTAGGATTGTGATCCAAATTTGGACGCTGCAAATATAGCAATTGCAATTCCTATGACTGCCAAAGCTACATTAAAATAATTTCGACTTCCGTTTTGATCAGAAATTTGATTGTTTTGATTCTGAGGCTGTTCAACTTCTTTCGTTGGATCATACTCCTTTAGATAAGTAGTCAAAATGGGCATAATTGAACGTGCAATTACGTCTGGCTTCATCTTTAACCCAGAATCTGGATGGGTTAGAATAAGCACAAGCTTATTATTAAATGGTAAATCGCCATGTATTGTGGAGATGGATTGATTTTCAAAATCTTTCGCTACTAAACGCAGCACACCCCTCTCTTTTAAATACTTAAGTGGCTGACCACACCGCTGTTCTAAGTACCTTTCAATTGAAACGGCATCTTTGAATTTTACACATCCTGTACGAAAACTCATTTTTTATTTACCTTATTTAAGTTATTTGGTTAGGCTCAAAGAGTAAAATTTATTCTTGAATAAGTCAAAAAAAATTGTAAGCTCATGTGTTTCTGAAGCAACATAGAACTGATACCAATACAGAGACAGTGATAGCCTGGCAGTACATGCATTCCTGAAATTTTTTTTTCTTAAAGACCTTCAGTAGTATTCACCTATACTTTGGCCTCCAAAAATTGCTATCTCGAAATTGGTTAACAGTCTAAAGGGTGTTTCTTTCAAGATTGATTCGAAAAAAGGGATATCCAAGTATTCGGAAAGAACTATGGGGATAGTTTTTGGTCCCCAAGTTATTTTGTGGGAGCGTATGGAGGAGCTCCATTAACTGGCCAGTATATTGAACAACAAGAAGCACCAGAATCTTAAAATGGTCGCGATTCATCTCGGCCCTAAAGGACGAGTCTTCTCGCGTCAAAAGGATAAATATCCACCAAGCCTGGAGAAGCGAGCTTCAGTGGGGTTTGCGAAAAACTATTCCACAACCCATAACGATGGATCAGTCTGTGAAACGCCGGGAATTCTTTCATAAAACGTGTTTTTATTCCCCCATTCCATAATCGCCAAGAAAAATGTCTTCACTTCTTCTTCATAGACAGGATTGGGATAGAGCCAGCTTGTCTGTTTTTTGCTGGCCTGGCTTTATAACCTGATGAAATCTTAGGGATTCTTTTCTATAGCATCTTTAACACGAAATTAATATTAAAAATATTATTTACATTAATTACTAATTGTAATAAAATTTCTCTAAAAAATAATAATTTTATATTTGGTGTATAAATGTATAGTATTTCTTCTTTAACAAAATCTTGCGAAGCTCATCAGCCTTCTTCTTCTCTCCTCAGACCTGATTCGAAAGCACAAACCATCACTCTTGCAATAGAAGCAATCGCTGCGTTGGCAATCACTGGTTTAGGGGCTTATCTTCTCCTCCATCATGGAGTGGATATTTCTCACGTAGGGACATTAGGCACAAATGCAGGCTACTTATGTCTTTGTGCTCCTGGAGCTTTCCTCTTAGCCGACTATTTAGTTGGAACAGCAATAAAAAATATGAAATCTCATAGGGCAAATGAAAAAGAAAAGACAAACAAACTAGATACAGAAATACAAAACAAAGTAAATGAACAAGAAAAAATTGCTAACACAATCCGAGAGAATACCGTATTAATAACAACACATGAAAATCTGCTGAACGAATGCATCAGAAACCATGAAACAGAAAATAGAGCTGAAATAGAGAAAAAATTAGAGGATTTGCGGGAGAAAAATGTTGAGGATGGCAAGAGACTAAATGCATTAAATAAAGAAATAACCGCATTAAGACAATAGATCTACTTCACCATCTAGAGCAGATAAAAAACCTAATTTTATTGAAGTTGAAAAACTCCTAGACAAAAGCCCTCATTAGCGAGCCGTTGGGAGCGAAGCGACCTTCGGCGAGCTTGGACAGCGCCATCAGTCGAGACGTAAGCCGAGTGCTGATGCGTCTGGCTCATTTTTTGTATTGATAAAAATCTCTTAAAATAAAAAAATTTCTTTTCTCCCCAGCAAGACAAACGAAGGAGTCTCTGATCAGGAAAACGCATTAAAATTTCTGATTAATGAATAAGAGTCGAGATAGGAAAGTAGATGTCTTGAAAGGAGGCATCTATGAGAAGACATCGGGATTTAATCAGTCTATTTGGCTCTATACATGATCCATGTATAGATCGTAAAAAGGTCTTTCATTGAATCACGAAGTGGTGCCTGAGGCTGGCCAGGTTCGACCGAAGGGAGTCCTCGAAACTGAAAACGAAAAAGCTACAAAGCCAGGAACTGGCGACAGTGTCGCCACGTTTTGTGACTCTTTTATATTTTCTGCCTTATTTTCAGGGACTCCCTTCAATCCCTCGACTAGCCTCTGACTCCACTGCGCGGTTAATTTCAGCTTGAAATACTACATAAATAAATTTTTATTAAGTACAATATTGCATTAATTGCTAAATTCTTTTATCAGTTTTGTTTTTGATTAGCTCAAAACAAACAATGTTCTCAACAAAGAATGAAACCCTGAAAAGTGCTGTTAAAAAAGCTTTAAGGAGATTTCCTAAGACATTGGATGGCGAGCTCATGTTAGGTTTATATCGGCTCCTTGGATGCACAAAACCTGAATTCGTTACCGATCGCACTGAAAAACATTTGAAGAAAATTTTGCTCGCTCAATTTTTTTTACAAAAACAACTCACAAAATCCAAAGAAAATCATTTTGCAAGAGGGGTTCATGTGCACCTTTTTTGTGAGCGGCAATGTTTTTGTATCTCTACAGCGTTATCTTATCAAAGACACAGTGAAATTATTACAGAGCAACATATCTTAAATGCCTTTAAAAATCTTATAGCTGGCATTGAATTGATCCCTGGCTCTTCTTATATATGGCAATTTCCTGGTATGACTTCACTTTTTTGTTACTTTGAGGTGCGCAAATCCAGAGGATACACTGTCTCAGTGCGAGAATTAAAAGCGCTTCAAAATGATTTTAAGGAAGAAATCCTAAAATCTATTATCAGTTGTTGTCCCGCTGTTTTTTGGCCGTATAACCACGAAGAATCATTTCGACAAATTCTGATTTTAAATAAAGAAATTCAAACGCATGGTGATCTTCCACACACAGCTATTCACTTTCAAGGTCAAACAGCCCGTGAATTAGAATTTCTTATCCACCTTGTTTATCCCCATAAAGAGAGTTCTACTTTCTCCATTGACACTATCGTAGAGCGCTTATCCCCTTCCATGAGACTAGTTGTCCATTATTCACGGACTTTTTCACTAACAACAGGATGTAGTTTTTCTCTTTTTCTTCCCACATCCCAACCCATGTATGCAGTCAATCTTCTAAAAAAACGTCAAGCAATCCTGGCATTGCTTGAAGACGTTATTGGTCCCATAAGAGATTACAATGGAGGGTTGTTCACCAAGCAAGAAGAAGCATTTGCAGCACTTGAGGAAAAATTAGCAGAAAGAGTCCCTGGTTTTAATCGTTTCGCCGAAAATTTGTTTTATTCACTCAAACCTATAGAACAGCAATTCACCCTTCCCTTTTCAATATTTGAATCACTTTTTTCTCTGTTCTCTTCCGTCATGTTGGCTAAACAACCTTTCTTTTTGCAACATCATGCCTATCAAATATTAGTGATCAAATCCAATGAAAGAAAATCGCTTGAATCTTTGATTTCATCTCTTGAAATAACTTTTGCTTTTTTACAACTTGAGGAATCTTATTTTCTTTCACTTATCGACCCTACTCAACACTACATCAAGCTTATACTAAAAAAGATAGCCAACCATTCTTCTCGTATATCAGAAAGAAAAATCTTACGCATTCCTCAGCACACAGGACAGCCTTCTTCTTTAAACCCTCACTATTTGGCACCTGATTTACAATTCCGCACAATCTACAAAGCTCTGTTCGAAGGTTTAACCCGCTTGAACAGTGATGGTCAGCCTGCCTTGGCGGGAGCAAGAGAAGTGCAATGCTCTAACGATAAATGTGTCTATACATTCTTTTTACGTGCTAACCGTTGGAGCAACGCAGAGAAAGTGACCGCTTGGCAGTATATGCATTCTTGGAGAAAAGTTTTCTCTTTTAAAGACCGTTTGAATGCACATCATCTTTCCGTTTTTAAAAATGGTGAAAAAATATTAAAGAACGAACTTTCTCCTGATTCACTTGGGGTTTACGCACGCAACGATCATATTTTAGAAGTTCATCTAGAACGCCCTGACCCTCAGTTGCTTAAGCGCTTATCACAGCCTCTTTTTTTCCCCATATATGGAAATGATCAAGAGCCTAAAGTATTTAATGGGCCATACTCAGTACATTCTTTTAATTCTCAGTCTCTTGTGCTGGAATGTAATCCTTATTTTTGGAATAACCAGAACCTCTATTTTGAAACTATCGAATTTAACACAGTTTCCGAGGTCGAGCATGGGATAGAGCTATATAAACTTCAAAAAATCGATTGGATTGGCGACCCATTTTTCTTTTTAAAAAAGGAAAATCTTCATTCTTTAGAAAAGTTGCGTCATCAAAAAGTAGCACGGCCTTTTTGGTTATATTTCAATATGAACGATGCTCATCTGACATCACCTAACGTGCGTCATGCGCTTCGTCTGTCCATTGATTTGGAAAAAGGGAGGGATATATGCGGGTATGATGCAAAGTTGCCTATCTCTTATATACCTAGTCATAGTTGTGATCCCTATTTGGCGAAAGACTTTTTAAGGAAAAGTAATCTCAATCATTTAACTTTAAGTTATTCCCCTATCATTGGTGGAGAAGAATTAGCAAACGCATTGAAACGGAGTTGGGAAAATTATTTAGGAGTCAATATTACCTTGCAAGCAATGGAGTGGAATGCCTTTTTGCAAGCGTTGCAAAAAGGAACATACCAAGTTGCCGGATGTTTTATTAGCCCAGTCTTAAACGATTCACTTGAATTTCTAGAAAGGTTAACAATCGATAATCCTCTCAATTTTTCTCATTTTCAAAATCTAGAATATATGGCTCTCATTAAGAAAATCCGGGAAACCTATAATCTTAGGGAGAAAAAGATTCTTTTAAATCGGATTCATGAAATCCTCTTAGAAGAAGCACCTTGTATCTCTCTGTTTAGTCGCAATAATATCTATGCACATACGCCATCTCTCAGTGGATATGTGATCGATGAATCTGGTGGAGTAGATTTATGTTACGCATATTTAGATTAAAAATAGTTTTTAAATATCTTTTTTTATTCACATTTTTTTTATCTTCCTGCGTGTGTAGGGAAAATAATGAGAAATCCCAAGAAAAAAGATTCACTTTCAATTTGTGTGAAGGTGATGTCCCAGGATTACATCCCTTTCAGTTACAAGGTCCTTTACATGGATACACAATAGCTAAACTTCTATTTGAAGGATTAACGCGCATTGGATCAAACGGCAAGCCAGAATTAGCGGGTGCTCTGGATGTAGAAATTTCTCCCTGTTTAAAACATTTCACATTTACTTTGCGCCCCAACTATTTTTCTGATGGTAAACGAGTGACTGCTTATGATTATGAACGTTCCTGGAAAATGGCATTGGATCCTACTTCAGACTGTCCTAGAGCAGAGTTACTCTATGTGCTGAAAAATGCCTATAAAGCAAAAAAAAGTGAGGTCGCGCTTGATGAGATAGGAGTCAAAGCTTTAGATGATAACACACTCTATTGTGAATTGGAGTCGCCAGCTCCCTATTTTTTAGATCTGGTTTCCCTTCCCATTTTTTCACCTTGTCATCCCGATACTGTCGGTTATAACCCAACTTTTTTTAATGGACCATTTATTGTAGATCAATGGAAACGAGGAGACTACCTTTCTCTGAAAGCTAATCCTTATTTTTGGAACAAAGAAAATAGGAAAATTGATGAAATACAAATTTTGATGGTTACCGACTGCCTTACTGCTATTCAAATGTTTGAGAAAAAACAAACCGATTGGATAGGCGATCCCCTGACTCCTATCGTCATTGAATGCTTGCCCTCGTTGAAAAAAAAATATGCAGTCCAAGAACGTGAGGTTGTACGTCCCTTCTGGATTTTTTTAAATACACAAGATCCTCTTTTATCTGTTACGCGTATCCGCCAAGCTTTAAATTTGGCACTTGACCGAAAACAGATTTCAGAACACATTTTTTATTCCAACATTCCTCTTTATCAACCTCTTCCAACTTCTTTTTCCCTAAACCCAGACAAAAATGAATCTTACAGCGATTATAAACAACTTTTTGCCGAAGGAGCTAAAGAAGCTGGTCTTGAACTACCCTACGAGCTGGTTGTGAATTATTTTAACCACCCTCCTCTTAAACAATTTGTTGAGTATCTTAAAGAAACGTGGGAAAGCGTTTTTCCTATAAAAGTTACTCTGCAAGGAACAGATTGGGCTACGTTTTTTGGCTATATGACTTCAGGGAACTATCAAGTGGGAGGTTGTTATATTAGTCCTTATTACAACGATCCTAGCGAACCATTGAGCCGTCTAGAATTTTTAACGCCTTCGAATTTTTGTAAATGGATGAACGAGGATTATCAAAAGCTTTTACAAGCAGCGCGCCACGCAAATTCTCTCTCAGTAAGGAATGAATTCTTAAGACAAGCTGAGGGCGTCCTCAATCGAGAATTGCCTGTAATCCCAGTGATTAACTTGGTACATCGATTCATTTGCCATTCAAATTTAAGCGGATACGTGATTAATCATTGCGGTGGAGTAGATTTTGCCTATGCTTTTTTTTGAACTTTGAGAACACAGTGTGCCACCGAAGTGAAGCAAAGTAAGAAGGGCGTGGTGTCCGACTAAAGGAAGACCGCTCCTCTATGCTTCAAAACAAAAGATCTATATTAATTGTGCCTACATTTCCTTTTCTTCCATTCTTGAAATGGGAAGACAGATTGCTAAGAGAAAATCTCTAAAAAATCACCCATTGATTTCTATTTCATGTCACCAAAGCGGGAAGCTGAATCACGGGCTAGAGCATGCACGTCGCTCTGAAGATTGCTCAGATTTGTGCAATGCTCACTCTCATAGCATCGATTTACAGGGGAATTATGTGGATTTTGAGACCTGTGCTAGTAGCTACGCTCAAAAAGCACATCAATGCGGATTGTTTGAGTTCTGGGCTGAGGAATTAAGCTCCATTTCCCTCTAAACAAGAACTCAACACATTCAAAGAAATGGAACAAACTTCTCCGAAAATTTTAGTCAATTTAATTTTCGTTCAAGTGCAATAGAGAGATCGTATTTAATTTCTTGAAGACTTTTGTGCATCTAACCTATTCGGCTATAGAAAAGCTCGCTAAGGCTATCATACAAAGCTGGCAAAGAGACGTAATTTTGTGGTTTTGAAAAGAGGGTTTGTAAGCGCTCTGGGATAGGGATAGGTTGCGTGACAATGGAAGATAGACTTTCTTGAAATTTTGCAGGATGGGCAGTGGCAAAAAAGATACCTGGATTCTCTTCATTTTTCATAAAGTCTCGCAAAGCAAGATAAGCTGTGGCGCTGTGGGGATCAAGCAAATAGCCATAAGCAGAGTACATCTGCTTGACAGCTGCAAGAATCTGCTCATCTGTCACACTGAACCCTGAAATATCTTGACGCATTTTTTCTACAGAATTGTCATAAAGCGCTAAAAGCCGAGGGAAGTTGCTGGGATTACCGACATCCATCGATACAGCCAGTGTATGATAAGCTTCATGTGGCTGGAAAATACCTGTTTTCAAAAAAACTGGTATTTCATCATTGATATTCGTCACAGCCAAGAATTGCGCAATGGGCAATCCCATTTTTTTAGCGAGCATTCCCGAAATTAAATGGCCAAAATTACCACAAGGCACTGAAAAAATCGCCTCCTTGCCATGCTCTGCTAATTGACTGTAGGCATAAAAATAATAGAGTGCCTGAGGGAAAAGGCGAGCGACATTCAAAGAATTGCCCGTAGTGACCCTCCCACGCTCATGCAGCTCCTCATCGCGCAGAGCTTCTAGCACAAGTCTTTGACACTCGCCAAAGCTTCCTACGATTTCAACGGCTTTGACATTGTGTCCAATGGTCGTCAGCTGCTGCTGTTGAGAAGGTGTGATATATCCTTTCGGAAAAAGTACGTAAGCATGTATACCTGGCAATCCGTGAAGGGCAAGACCAACCGCGCTTCCTGTATCACCTGAAGTAGCCACCAAGACTATAATCTCTTCATCTACCTGTCTCCAATTACACAATAGCTTAGCTAAAAAACGCGCACCAAAATCCTTAAAGGCAAGAGATGGACCATGAAATAATTCCAATACGTGTAAATGATTGGGAAAGGCAAGAAAAGGGACGGGAAAATTGAAAGCGCCTTCACAGATTCTGGTCACTTCATCCTCGGTCCAGAGGTCTTTAAAGAGCACTTTGCAGAGTTCAATACTCAACTCTAAAAATGAAAGGCCTCGCAATTTTTTAAGCTGCTCAAGTGTAAAAAAGGGCAGCTCTTGGGGCAAATATAAGCCCCCATCAGGTGCTACTCCTTGTAAGACCGCCTCTTTAAAAGAGACATCTTTAACCTGGCCACCAGTACTGTAAAAAAGCATTATTGTGATGATAGTTGAGCCGGTGCAAAAAATAAATCAAAAAGTCATTCAGAGAAGGGAAGCCCTTAACTTCAGACCAACTCGCTGAACTAAAAACTTATAAAGATAAATGAAGGATTTCTTCAATCACCATCCTGATTTCCTTGTTGATTCATCACAAAATATTGACAAGCAATTTTTATTATTTAAATATATTACCAGTATGAAAATTACATAATTTAAAAATATATAATTTTGTTTTTAAATGGAGAAATTAGATGGCTAGCGTAAGAAATGCTAAAATAGAAGGAGCTGATCAAACTCCACCCTGCTTACAAAAAATAAAGGCATCGAAATGGATCGATGTGGCGCTCCTAACTGGATTTGCCGCTTTGTTGATTATTGGCATTTTAGCGTCAACAGGTGTATTAAACGCTATCGGAACAACCCAATCTCTTAATCTCGCTTATGGAATGTATGCCGGTGCGGGACTATTTCTTCTCGCAGAGTTGATAAAAGTTGTAGTGAATCGATGCACTATCCAAGACGAACGGACATTGAGTACCGAAGGATTCAAAGCTTCTAACCCTAGTAATATTACCAGAGCATTAACTAGCGCGCAACTCAAGCAGCTCAAAAAACTAGTTATAGACGAAGTAGATTTCTATAAGCAAAGCGTAAGGGAGAACCTGCAGCCCGCTATGAAAAGCTATAATGAATTAGTCACTAATGATCTTGAAAAATTTGTAAATGCAGTTATGGCTAATAAAAACTTTCTAAACGATCCCAAAGATTATTTAAATAACTGGGCAGACATACAGAATAATCAACATGCATTTGAGGAATGGTGCAAGACAAGCGAGCATCCACAGCCAGACATTCCATTGGGAGATGAGAGAAGAACAACTTTAGAAATCACATTGGCATATAATGTATTGGCTACGTGCTTAGCCAAGCTGCAAAAAAAGCATTGATGGTAAATATAGCAGAGTACCTTGAAAATATAACTTTTTCAAGGTACTCTGCTATATAAGCCTTCGTTTGGTTTTTCTTCTGCAGCAATTGAAGGATGGCTAGCTGAGAAGGAAGGTCGTCCTAATGTATAGTTGATTCAATTTGAAAAGTCCTGAAATTTATTTTCAGGACCTTTAGCATTTGGACCTGAATCAACTATAAATATTCTTCTTTAGTGACGCGTTGTAAAAGCCATTTACAAGCCTCTATGGGATTCACGCCTTCAAATAGGATTTTATAGACAGATTCTGTGATAGGAAGATCTATCGCGTCTTTTTTAGCGAGCTGGATAGCAGAAAGGCAGGTGTAGGTTCCCTCAACTACCATTCCAATTTTCTTTTTGGCTTCATCAGGAGATAACCCTTCTGCAATCAGACGGCCAAACTGGTAGTTACGGCTGAATTTCGATAAACAAGTGACACAAAGATCACCCATACCCGCTAAGCCATTAAGAGTTTCTGGCTTACACCCTTTTGTGGCAGCGAGTTTGCGCATTTCATGTAAACCTCGTGTCATTAAAGCTGCCTTAGCATTATCGCCAAAGCCAAGGCCATCAGATATGCCACATGCAATCGCGATAATATTTTTTAAAGCACCCCCCAGTTCTACACCATTGACATCCGAATTAGGATAGACTCTAAAGGTAGGTGTGGAAAACACCTCATGGATCAGTGCAATCACAAGCGGATCGAATCCAGAACAAACGACAGAAGTTGGATGGCCTTTGAGGACCTCAATGGCTATTGAAGGACCACTTAACACTCCGATTTTTTGCTGATGATCGCCTCCTAGTACCTCTGTCACTACATCGGTGAGCAATAGGCCTGTATTCTGTTCAATCCCCTTTGATGTAAGCACAATGGGACAATCAGGGATATGCACTTGCTTGACTGTTTGAAAAACCTGTCGGATACCTGCTGAAGTGACTCCTTCTACAACCAGATCTTTTCCTTTGAGTACGGATTCGATTTTAGTCGTGAATGTCAATTTCTCAGGAGTAGGAAAGCCTTTGAGTTTTGGATGCTCACGCTTTTCATTTAAATAACGGACTGTTTCCTCCTCAATACTCCAGGAAACAACGTCATATCCTTTTGAGGCGAGAAGCGACGCTAGGCAATATCCCCAAACGCCGGCTCCTAAATACCCAATTTTTTTTGCACCCTTACTCATCGATGTAATCCTTATTAGGAAAGGCTTTCCCTCTCCATTTCTCTGAAAGTTCTTTGGTTGGATAGTAAAACTGCGGAGCAAGCTCAAATAGCGCATCATTTGGCGCTCTATTGCCTGTAATGTTTGCAAAAATCAGGCGATCAAATGCCAAAAGGGCCGCACGCACGGTGTCAATGCTATCTTCACCTTTTAAATTTTTCAAGGGGGCAAAACAGGAATCTCGTGGCGAAATGAGAGCCTCAACACGTTCTGCATAGGGTAAGACGTCGAAAATGAATTCCTCACATTTCCAGGCATTAGGCTGATCGGGGATCTTGACACTACCATCTTGTTGCAACATTTTGACAGCTTTTTTGGCTTGATGCACAGGGAGTGGTTGAGCACTTACCTTTTCCATAAACTCAAGAGAAAAGCAGAAGATTCCCAAATTCGCAATCCCGAATTTTAAGCTGCCATCCTGATTTCTTGCTTCTTTTTCCTCAGGGCTTAAATCCAAATATTCTACTACTTCAGCTTTGCCATTATGTAACGCAAGAACACCCACATTTTCCTGAGCATCTCGCCTTAAGGCAGCACACATCGAAACGGAATTTTTTGTCTTTGTATGAAAACTAAAAAGAGCTTCATCAAAGGGAAAGGCCAGTGGATTATCGATGGGGATAACTTGAACAAGTTCAACACCTTTCTTTTTCCATTTATCTATAATTCCGCATTCTTTTAGCCGACGAAAAACTGTTCCATTGCCATTTGGGCCATAGGCAATTTGGTCTCTCTCCTCCAAAAAAAGTTTTCCATCGAAGGTGAGAAAAGGCCACATCTGTTGAGAAAAAAAAGTCACCTGTTGTGGGTCTAAACCAAAAAAGGCATGTTCGACAAAGAATGTTTGCGTTTCTCTAGTATTTAATGGAGAGGACATGAGCGCCAGATCCAAAGGTCTTTTAGCGAGCTTGCTTGCAGCTTTTACTTTTTCAGCCAATAATTGGTATAAAGATTTCTTCTTGATATTTGAGATAGGATAACACCCTTTTGGTCCTTCAAATCTCAGTCGAGAACCTTGTCCACCAGCAAGCACGACTAAAGCTGTCTTGCCTTCCTGGATTAACAGTCTGCCTAATAAATGATCTTTCTCATTTTCTGCAGTGACAAACGATTGAAAGGGAGCTAAGGAAGGGGGCTGTGATTTTTTTTTTGCAAAAACTTCTGCTTGCAAATTTTTTAAAAGCGAAAGATCAAGCAGGTGAATTTGAAGAAGAAGATTTGTTTTTTGCTGCGTGTTGAGTTGCTTCCAATGACTCAACAGATGCTCTTGTCCAGCTGACTGCAACTTTTTAAAAGCTGCCTCCTCGTTGAACATCTCCGGACTTTTTGAAGGCAATTTCATCTAATAAAGCTCCTTCGGAGCGCGCCTCGCGCAAACGCCAACTAGCATAGTGCTTTTCTTTTATCTTTTCGATGACTTTTCTCTCTTGGATCGCCTCTTTTAAACGACATTTTTGACTTTCAATCTGCTGTTCCAATAGGGTAAGGGTATGACGCACCTGAAAAAGAGTCTGATTGAGATGTTCTAAAATCTGAGAATAGGTCTCATGCATATCTAACAACCCGGAAGAGCGTCTCTTCTGAATTTCCACTAACAGGTCAGTAGTCTGGCTATTCAGCATTATTTCCTGCTCTTTTGCCTGGCCCCATTTCAGGCGTACCTGCTCCAGCTCCCGTTTGTATAGTCTCTCTCGGGAGAGACGCAAGGCAAGTAACGTCTCTAATTTAAAAATAAATTTTTTCATAAATGAAATAGTTGATTCAAATTGAAAAGGTATATTTCGACTATATCGACTATAAGCACTCTCGTAACCTTTGCCTAGTTTCCTCAAAAGAAATTGGTTGTGAAACTTCCTGTTTTAAAAAAGTCTGTATTTTGCTGATTTTTTCTATGGCTTCATCCACCTGAGGATTAGACCCAGACGAGTAGGCTCCCAGATGAATCAATTCTTCTGCCTCCGCATAGGAGTGTAACAGGGAACGTATCTTGGCTGCCCAGAACTGTTGTTGTTGATCAGTGATGTGTAACATGGAACGAGACAAGCTTTTGAGGATATCAATGGGTGGAAAATGATGCATGGCTGCCAAACTTCTTGAAAGTTGAATATGACCATCCAAAAGAGAACGCATATAATCTGGAATAGGATCATGTGCTTCGTCTTCTTCGCATAAAATCGTATAAATACCTGTGATCGATCCCTTATCACTATTGCCAGCTCTTTCCAAAAGCTTAGGGAGACTCGCAAATACCGAAGGAGTATAGCCACGAGTCGTCGGTGGTTCTCCCACGGCAAGTCCAATTTCTCGTAAAGCTGTGGCATAACGGGTCATGGAATCCATCATCACAATCACATTTTTTCCTTGATCCCGAAAAAATTCTGCTATGGCCATAGCCACGTTAGCCCCCTTGCTTCTCAGTAAGGCAGATTGGTCGGAGGTTGCTACAATGACGACTGAGCGGGCAAGCCCCTCTGCGCCCAATTCCCTTTCAATAAATTCGCGCACTTCACGTCCTCTTTCTCCAATGAGCGCGATTACATTGATATCAGCATGTGCATTACGTGCCACCATACCCATCAGGGTAGATTTGCCTACTCCAGGTCCAGAAAAAATGCCAATGCGCTGACCCTGCCCTAACGCACAGAGAGCGTCCACTGCTTTGATTTGTGTTTCCAACATTTTAGAAATAGAACAACGTGATAAAGCAGGAGGAGGTGAAGCCATTACTGGATAAAAATGCTCTGTCATGAGCTCTCCCTTACCATCGATGGGCCTGCCCAGGCCATCCAAAATCCTTCCACACAATGCTTCGCCAACAGCAACTCTATGCTCATCACCTGTGGGAAAGACCTCTGCACCAGCAGAAATCGGAAAAGAGTCCGTCAGTGACATCAACAATACTTTGCGTTCCTTAAAGCCCACAACTTGACAAGGAATGGGAGTGGGCTGTTTCCCATAAATATAACAAATCTCTCCCAAAAAGACATCTGGCCCGCATGATTCAATCAATAAGCCAATCACATGAGTGACTCGACCGCTCAAACGCGGAAGAGGACAATCTTTCAACAGTTGTAGCTCTTTTTCCAATAGTTTTTGAATCACTGCACCACTTTAGCTTGCAAGCCTGCAAGCTCCCTAGCTATTGAATAATTCATCAAACCCGATTTGGCCTCGATACGACAGTCTCCTCTTTTAATCAAAGGATCAGCGCGAAAGCCGATCCCTTCAATCTCTCGCTTATTAAAATAGATTTGAGATAAATGATTTTCCAGCATGACGAGATCCTCAGGTGCCAAAATGATATCGATCTTTTCGTGGCTCAATTGGGGCATGCATACTTTTAATAGCGAATTAATCAGGGCCGCCAATGTCTCGGGCTGACTGAGCTCTTTCCTGATAATACGTTCGCACACATGAATACAAAACTCTACAATCTCCGGCTTTAAATGCTCCAATAGCTTGTTTTTTTGCTCAAAAAATTTCCTGGATAAAGCGGGCAGCAGCTCAAGCAACGGCTTATTTTCTTGCGCATATTTTTCGTAGCCAATTTTTTCGCCGAACTCCACACCTTTCTGAAAGGCTTTTCGGCACTCTTCTTCAATAAAAGAACCTTCTCCCTCTTTTTTTTCTAAAAAAAGAAGCTCTTTTGTCGATGTCAATAGCGCCATCTCAGTGATATTTTCTTCCTTAAGAATTGTCATTTTTGGTCATTTTCCATTTCTGACAAGTAGTATAAAACTTCCTCCTGCAGCTCAGTACTTAACGCCGTAATCATCTGCTCTGCACGAGCTGGTTCTAAATACGACAGCATAAGAGCAATCGTTTGCGGATCTTCTTGTTGAATGGAATGGGCAAGTTTATTGATATCGATCCGTGTCATAACGCGAAAAAGGGGGTCTTCTTCTTTTTCGCGCGTTTTTTTCACTTTTTTAATAAAGGGAAAACATATTGCAATTAAGGCAAGAACCACAAAAATAAGCGTGCATATAAAGGGTACACTCCATTTTTTTGTTTGTTCAATCTCTTTGGCTGCTCGCCTTTCAAAAGGGATGTAATCTACAACAGGTGTCACGTTTAAGGCATAGCCTTTAGCCAAAGTCACCAACTGACGCTCCAGTTCATTTTGAAAATTTTCTTCAGCATTGCTGAGAATAGTTTTATCAATGACAACAGCAACAGTCAAAGAATTGACAGTGTCTGTATTCTTGTCTAAAACTGCTTGTACAGTCAAATAGAAGTGTTCTTGACCTACCAAGCATGTAAGAAGCTCAGAAATTTTATCTTCCACATGCTCTTCAAAGAGGCGAGTGGCATCATAAAAAGATTCCTCAGGCGCCTTTGGGTCGATGGCTTGATAAAGTTTACCAGATGTATCGGAAATTGCAATCATGTTAGGCTCCAAGCCACGAATGGCACCGGCCAAATGATAAGTGACAGCTTTAAGTTCAGAAGCGCTCAGTCGCGCTCCTGGCATGAGGGTCAAAATGACAGAAGCTTTAGTCAAATACTTTGTGCCATTAAAGCTTTTTTGTGGAGGGATGTCTAGAATAACGCTTGCACTTTTGATGTGTTCAAAGGCGCACAGGTCTTTTTCCAACTGACCTTTCAAAGCGCGCATTTCTAAAACTTGAAGCTCTTTTTCTCCCTTAATCCAAGTGTTCGTATCAAAGAGCTCGAATCCTTTGCCATTTTCCTGCTTAGGAAGCCCCATTTCGGCGAGTTCAAAACGAATCTGATCTACGTTCTCAGAAGGAACAAGTATCCCTTTCTCATCCTCTTTGTAAGGAACAGCACTTCGATCTAAAAAAGCTTGTATTTCATCAGCCTGTGTACTCGTCAAAGATTTTGCAGGAAAGAGAGGGGTATAAGCGGACGTAGAGCCTTTGATCATGACATAAACTAAAAAGCTTGCCACCAAAAAAAAGGACAATGTCAACATGATTTTTTGAGGGGCAGTACGTTCGCTCCAGACGATGGTAAATTGCCTGAATAGTTCTTTCACGGCTTTTAAAAAAATGATATTTTGTATGAACACACTCTTAACAAATATAAATTATTTTGACAAATGCGGATAATTTATCCTTATAACGAAATACTTCCAAAAAAAAAGGCACATGACGTCTTTATTATGCATGAATGCGCCGCTTTGGCAGCATTAGGTTGGGATGTCACTCTGCTAGTAGGCAAAGGCTCTAGCGAAAAAACACTTTTGACTCATTACAATCTTTCACCAATGAAACAGCTGCACATCGAGCCTCTGTTTACCCTGCGTAAAAATACGCTTCTCCCACTTAGTTGGAACCTTCCTTTTTTCATGAGCTGCCAATCTGTCATTCGCACTCAAAAACCTGATATTGTGATCACAAGCGTTCGCAAACAGGCGGCTTTTCATCACTTAAGAAAAGTGGCAGGCGTTCGTTACATCTATGAAGCGCATGAACTATGCTATTATCCTGAGACACCCACCCATAAAGGAAATTTACAGCTTGAAAAAATAATGCTTTCCCACAGTGATCATGTCATTATCACCACAGAAGCCTTGAAAGAGATTTTGCTCAATCCACCTTATTCTCTAAAACAACCTATCGATGTGGTTCCTCTTGCTGTGCAAGCGACAGCTCTCCCTCCTCCACCACCTACTGACCCATTAGTTGTGATGTATATCGGACAACTCTATGCTGGACAAGGTTTACCCCTTCTTCTTTCTGCTTTAAAAGATGCCCCTCATATCCACTTAAACATTTTGGGAGGTACACCGCAAGAAATAGATCACCTTTCAAAACTAGCTCAGGATCTATCCATTTCTGCGTCTGTGCATTTTTTAGGATTTGTTCCGCCTCATCGCATTCGAAAAATAGCTGAAAGCGCTCATGCATTCGTTGCCCCTTTTGAAAAAGTGGGACGTATGCCTTATGTTGCACATACGAAACTATTTGAATATGCAGAATGGGGGAGGCCGATTATTGCTCCTAACCTCCCGATTGTGAACGAACATTTTCAAGAAGGGAAAGGAGTGATCCTTTTTGAACCCGGCAATCCAGCCTCGCTTGCTAGCTGCATGAACGCACTCAAACAAGAGACAGTGAGACAAAAACTTCAGAAAGAAATCTCTGCGTATTCTGGAAAATTCTCTTGGACCAATCGTGCAAAAATTTATCACACATTATTTGCTAAAAGTTGAAGATTAAAGAAAAGTCAAGCAATCTGTCATCCTTATGGAACAACCTCTCATCACAGCAATCATTCCCACCTACAAAAGGCCGCATTGGCTGAAAAGAGCTGTACGTAGTTTTTTAAGCCAAACCTTTCCTGATTTTATTGTCTTAATTGCTGATAATTCTTCAGGTCCAGAAACAGACTGCGCTGTGCAGCAGCTTATGAAACAAGATCGGCGTGTCAAACTCTTACAGCATCCCACAAATATAGGGCTCACAGCGACTTTACAAATGGCTTTAATGCACACGACAACACCTTATGTCTGTTTCTTACCTGATGATGATTTTGTTGGACCTTCTTTTTTTGAAGAGACACTGCCTAAATTCAAAGAATATCCCAATATTGCTTTATCTGGTGGCGGAGGCCTGCTTATCAATGAAAAATTTGAAACAAAAAAAATTACCGCAAACAAGCAGACAATCCCTGTATCAGGTTTTTACCCAGCGCCGCAAGGACTTTTTGCCTACCTGCATTCATCTTATGGAATTGGTTTTTCAGGCTGTTTATTCAAGACAGAATGTGCAAAAGAAGTGGGTGGGTTTGATCAAAGAATCCGTATTGGGGTAGACATCGATCTGGTTGCCAAATGCGCAGCAAAATTTCCTGTTTACTTTCTGACAGATCGTCCTTTTTATTTTGCTTTTCAACACGGTGGTTCCCTTTCTTTGACTCGCAATGCAGCTTCTGATGAAAAAGAAGTCGGTTATTTACATGAAAACATCGGAGCACTCCTTTCGCATCAAACGGAAAAACACGCACTCGAAGCCTTTTATAAAAAAAGGGAATATAAAATTCTTTCCTATGGCTACAACGACTTTTGCAAAGCCAAAAACTTTGGAGAAGCCCGCTTGTGTGCAGAAAAGCTTTGTTTACTTACCCATTCGTTCCGTTGGAAACGCAAAAAAGTAGAGGCTTCCCTGTTCGCCTTATTGCTATTATTCTATCGATGCATCTCAAGTGTTAAAACGCTCGAAAAAAAACTGCGAACACTTGGAAGAAAGCGTCGCAACACTCACATAAATACCTCTCATATCCCAGAAGATGCAGCTCGCTGGAAAGAATATGCTCTGAGTTTGGAGAAAAACGAATAAGAGCAATGTAAATTTTCCATGCACGTAAAGCGTACCTACGCCGTTGGTAATTCTACGCAAAGTCACGAATGTTCTAATGGACTTACGCTTTAAGGAATAAATATCTTTATTAAAAAACTTTATGCATGTAAGTTAATTTTTCACATTTGAGGTAAATGGGACCACTTTATGAATAAGGTAATTTTTTATTGTTTTATTCTAGGATTTTTTTTATTTAGGCTTTATGCAAATTCATACAATTTTATGACGGAAAGTGAAGTCGTAATTGTTGATAAAGAATTGGGAATATTTACAGGAGACAAGTATTATATTTCTTCTGATCAATTAATCTTTTCGCAAGATGGAATGTATTTGTTATTAGGAGAGACACCTATACAAATTGGTTGTATTATGCAGGATACTCAAGGCATCTATTGTGTTCTTCCTAACTGCAGTTCGAAAACGCGAGAATGGAAATGCCCAAGAGAGGGTTGTGGCACATGGAATGCTGCATGGAGAATTAGATGTCAAAGATGTGGACATGAAAGACCATCAGGTTCCATTGAAAACTAAGTTAGTCTTTTGCATTGCTCTAATCATTGTTAGTCACAGGTTTTTTGCTTCAGGAATTGACGATGGATTAGAACAGATGAGGTTCTATGAAAAGGCTTCTCTGAATAAATTTTTTCAGTATTCAACTGAATATGAATCTTTGGGTTACGTTTTATTTTTTGAAAATAAGCCAGCATGTTCAATAGGATGTTGTAATCAACAAAAAGATTATAAAAGAGTTTTATGCGGATGGAAAGTGTGGAAAAAATATGAACATTTATTTCCGCATCCAAATTTTATCTTTTGTAATGAAAAAGTAATCCATGCTGAAGACTGCCAAATGATTAATCTGTATATTGTCAATAAAAAAAGTCTTTCAAAGTGTATTTCAGACAATGAATTTCTTTTTAAGAGGCATTTAGGAGAAAATTTTTCTAAAGAAAACTTTATCGAATTGATTGAAACGACAAAAGATTTAGACCAAGCAATAGCTAACAATGAATTGTTGCGGGGGATTATTCTTGGGTTTGGTCAAGAATCTTCGAACGCTTTCTATATGCAAAATATTTCATTGCACCCTCATACTTTTGCCTCATGGACTGATACTTATTGCAGCGTCGGGGATGATCAACATTGCCGTATCTATTCTGTGGGATTCATGGGCAATCCGCAATCTGAAGAGGTGAAAAGCCTCTTAAGAGTATATCGACAAGAGAGAGAATTGATTCATAAAAAATTTTGTTGTTCAAAAAAAAAACTAAAGCTTGTTCTTGAGGCATTATGTCAATCTTGAACGAAGGTTTTGTAACTATTCAGCCATTTGGCTTGTTTCCTAGAAGTGTTTCAGTGGTATGGCAGAATAGGTTGCAAAAATGAGCTAGGCAAGAAAGCTAATTCTCGCGGCGAATTTGTTGAAGAAGTGATAAAAACATTTCTTCTGTCAATTTTCCTGTATTCGTGTTTTGTGGAGTGGGATGAAAGGCGCCATAAAGAGTGGGTACGCCAGAAGATTTCAAGGTTTTTCCATGAGCAAAACTTTCTCTTTTTTCCAAGACCCCGTGTTGAATGAGTCTGTCTTGATAGGCATCGAAAGCAAATTTCCCCAAAGCCAAAACGGCCTTTAAACGGCGCAATAAAACAAATTCATTATCGAGGTAGCTGCTGCAATTAAAGAACTCCTCTTTTGAAGGCTTATGTTGAGGAGGTACACATTTGACAGAAGCAGTGATATAGCATCCTCTTAATTGCAGCCCATCATCACGTGTAAGTGATGTAGGTTGGTTGGCAAAGCCTGCCTGATGTAGGAGGCGAATCAAAAACCGTGCAGAGCCATCTCCTGTAAAAATCCTTCCTGTACGATTCGCTCCTTCGATCGAAGGTGCAAGACCTAAAATCAACAACCAAGCGTCTGGATCGCCGAAGCCAGGCACAGGATGACGCCAACCTTTCTCAGCAGCAAATGCCTTCCTGAAAGGGACGTTTTCACGGTACTCCACCAAGCGTGGACAACGCCTGCATTTAACAATGCGTGCATTCAATGTAGCGAAAGATTGATCCAAATTCCCCTTCCCTGTCATAAAGCAGATAGAGTCGATTATGAAATTTCTTCTGATTTGCTTCAGCTTGATTCTTATGCCGCTGACCCTTTTGGCAGATGCCGATGAGGTCCAATGGGAGAAAAAACTCGAAACCTATTTCCAACATCACAAAACGCCTTATCTGACACGCTTGCGTTTTTATACCTATTTGTATGCCGCACAAAATGATGCGGCTACCTGTCCTACCAGCGTCCTCAATTCAGTCACTGCTCTCTTAACACAGCGCTTTTTTGCCGACTTTGTCGATTTTCCTGCTTTTGACTACGATAGGCACTCTGAACGTTTAGCAAAGGATATCCTTTGTCCTTATTTTGCGCGTCTTAGTCTGGAAGATGCGGGCAAAAAGAAGTTTCATTACTGCAGTTGGTCAAAAACAATTCCCATCTCTGTCCAGCAAGTTGCCAATTGGATTCCCTGGATCCCATTACTCCCTCAACCTCAACCACCACTCGCACAAAAGGATGAACAAGGGTGGATACAGCAGTTTGAACAACTTAAGCAGATCCGCCAATCCCTTACTGAACAACAAAAAACCCTAGTCGAAAAATGGGCAGGACATCATGGAAAAAGTTATGAATGGCGCTTGATGGCCCTACATTATATGCAAGACTGCCAAGTCCCCTTAGGAAAATTGCTCTATGTGCGCAGCCTCCTCATGAAAGCACTCTATGATGGACAAATTGCCGAATTGTGTGCGAAATATACATTTTGTATCCCACGGCCTTACATGACACATCCTTCTTTTAAGCCGTTGATCACTCCTCTGCAAACGCCGAGTTATCCTTCAGGTCATGCGATTGCAGGAGCTATTTTTTCTGGTATTCTTTCTCACTTTTTTCCTGAAGAAAGAACACTTTGGGAGGGGTACATGCATGAGGGCTCATGTACTCGACTTTGGGCAGGTGTCCATTATCCTGAAGATATCCAACAAGGAGAACTTCTGGGACAAAAGATCGTTACTCTGACACTAGAAAATAGTGAACAACACTTTGATGTCCATCAGGAACAAGCGCATGTTGCTTTTCAAACCCTGCAGAGCGAAACTTACGATCTACTTGCTCCGCTACATGCGCATCATGCACTTCAATAATCCAGTAGGGGATTGTGCGCAAAAGAGCATCTTCTACTGAAAGAAGATATTTTTCGTTGCCTTCACAATCGATCTTTGCAAGATCTATCTGTCGGTTTGAAAGAATAGAAGAAAACGTTTCACTCTGAACGCTCATCTGGTAACGTCCGTCGCGATTTCCAAAGCCAATATGGCCTTCAGGATAATTTGAGGAAAGAGTCACTGTGCCAACATGACCAGCGATCGCTTTAGAAATGATTTCTATCGCATGAGCATCCTCTTTGAGATTTTCACGCATGCAAAAAACATTTTTCTCAACAGGCTCGTATATAACGACTTTTTGTGCGCCCTTTTTTAAAAAATAACGCGCACTATCTCCAATGTAGCCTCCCACATCAAGGACAACTTTATCCTTGCACTCACAAGAGTAAAATCTTTCAAAGGATCCGTTGAGGTATTCGTAGAGGCCATGAACATGATCGAGATTCGCTAACCATTTTTCACCATTCAGTTCCCAATAAAAAAGATCTTCAGATACATGGCGCTTTCTGTGTTTGATCTGTTGAATGGCCCAAATGCATAGAGAGCGTTTCCTATTTTTTGATAGAACAAAGGTGTGATAAGGATCTAGATTTCGCAAGCATGCTTTTAAAAGATATTTCCTAGCATGGCTGAAACGAGCTAAAGCGAATAGATTGCAAAGAAAAGACTTTGCCAGAAGAGCTTTTATGAACATAATTGTGGCAATTATGCATGACCTTGAAAATTTTATAAAAACACTTCTTCAAGAAGAAAAATTAAATATCGTCGATGTAGGAGCGACAGGAGGTCCTGAGCTACGCTGGAGACATTGGCAACAACTTTGTTTTTTTCATACATTCGATCCTGACCCACGTGCGCAACCATGGGAATGTGCCAGCAAAAATTATCCTATTGGCCTTTGGTCTCATAAATGTTCACAAACATTGCATTTGGCTTCTTATCCTCCCTCGAGTTCTCTTTTTCTACCCAACCAAGAATTGACGCACTCTTTTCCCATTCACAATGGAATGCAAAATATAGGCACACGAAGGATTGAGCTCGCCACCATGGATTATATACTCAAAGGGGAAAAGATAGACTTCATCAAGATTGACGCTGAAGGTGCAGAATTAGAGATTTTAAAAGGAGGTCAAGCAACACTTAATAGTTGTCTGGGCATTCAGCTCGAAGCCTTATTTTGTCCTCTACGCCATAACGCACCTACCTTTACCGATCTCGACGCTTTTGTCAAAAATTATGACTTTCAGCTTTTTCATATTCAAAGAGAGCATTGGCTACGCAAAAATCGTGTGTCTACTTTTGAATCCACTCCACAGTTGATTTGGGGGAATGTCCTCTATCTGCTTCCCAAAAAAGTCTTTCTCTCTCGATTGAAGCAGAGTCCAGAACCGCATATTCTATTTGGCAAATACCTGACGATTTTATTCGCTTATCATCTTTATGATTATGCCTACGAACTTTGTGAGGAAATCTCTTTGGAAGAGGCTAAAAAAATAAAACAGTGCCTAAGCACGCTCGCATCATCAAAACAACATCTTTTTCCTATTCTGCTCTCTCTTCTGATTGGAGCCGGTAAATATGCATGTTCATTCACAAAAAAGTCGAAAAGACATCGTCTATGCTATGTGAATAGAAAACTGCGCGAGCTAGGCACCGCATGTCTCTATCTCGGTAAAAATGATTTCGCCCTTTATGATTAAAATCATCTTGTATGAGGGCTTATAGCTGATTCAAATTGAATCAACTATATACCAAATATCATGGCTCTTGCATGATATCAAAAATAGATCGCGCGAGTTCTTTACATTCTTTTTTCACAGGATTCTTTAAATCGTTAATGCGAAATATTTTAACTTCTCCCGGCTTGAGTTGATTAGCTAAAATGCGCACTTGAGGAACTCCCAAATGCCACTCTATATGACTTTTTGCTTCGTCCAACTGCCTATTCATTAGACATTCTGCAGCTTCTTTAAAAGAACCACTCGATGTAAAACGATATCGAAATCCATGAGGCTTTGAAAGCCACATAGGATTTTTATCAGAATAAGCAAGGGATTTCGGAATGCAAATCATCACAAGGTTGCCGGTTGAGGTGTTTTTTTTGATAATTTCTTGAAATTTTTCTTTTTTTTCTTCAATGCGTTTTATTTGTGATGCGGAAAGTGAAGACCCAAAAATCTTTCCTAAAGCTTCATCTATTACCGAAGTGGGATTTGTAGCATTAGCATTTCTTTTTAAAAAATCGTAGGCAGATTCAGCTTCCTCGAGATTTTCATCAAAAAGATCCGCAGCAATTAGATCTGCAGTGTAATCATGGTCGTTAAAACCGAGCTTATATGCCTTCTCAAAAAAATCTTGCAGGTCTGTATAGGGAGTTAAACTAGTAGGATCTCTAAGAAATTTAAACTGATGATAGTCAGTTTCTGTTGATTTAGCCTTTTGGATTTCCTTAACAAGATCACAGAATTGATTAAAATAAGTACTTTGAGCATGAATTGTAATGCAATAATCTTCTTCGTAATACTTGCGTTTATAAATATATTGTTGATAGATATTGAAAATAGATTTACTGTTTACTCCAGAATCGGCAGTAATTGCTTCTTTAATTTTTGGGGGAATTGAACAGTCCAAACAGGGTCTATTCCATTTTTCCTTAAAATTGATTGCCTCAAAAACTATATCGGACAATTCTTTTAATGATTTATTTGGATTTTTATTTAGGAGCCAAAATTCATGGTAAATTTTTCTTATGGGATAATTATAGTAAGAGATCGTTTTATTTAACAAATTTTCTAGATTGATGTACAAAATTTTAAGCTCTCTGATCGTCCTAGAATTGAGATTCTCCTTAAGTTCTTGCTCGGATGTAACTAATAATTCCCCTAAGGATTGTATAAATTGAGGAATAGAAGTCTTTTGAGAATATATTGTGATTTCATTGTTTTCGATAATAATATATTTAGATTTTTCCTTACCCCAAACAATTGGCTTTTGAAATAAAACTGGACTGATTGACATAATTACCCTAATTTAAAAAATATTATACGTTCTTACAATTGAAATCAAAATAAAATATTCTTGAAATTTTAACATAAGAATATTAATATTACATAAATTAAGTGGCAAATTATTGGAGCTGACACTGCTTGCCTCTATCAAAAACGACTTTGCCCTTTATGATTAAAATTTTCTTATGTTCTCCACAATTGCCTAAAAAATTTTACTTTAACTAAATCTTAATATTCTTTTGATAAAATCATTTTAAGATTTTTAAAAAGGTTCAACCTATGCCACTCCTAGGGACACAAGCTCTTCAACCTTCTCACACGACAGTCTCCTTGCCTCAGCAGAGAACAAGAATAGTTCATTACTGCTCCTTGGCTATTGCTATAGGGACAATCCTATGTTTGGGAGGCCTATTCCTTGCTCTTGCAGCGCATCAAATTTTACCTCATGGCATCAATGCGATTAGCCATTTAGGTGTTTGGGGTCAAACAGCTGCCTATAGCGGGTTAGGACTAGGATGTCTGTTCATATTACTCAGTGCAGTTAAATGGCATTGCAATAGAAAAAACGACCATGCCCATGTGGACAATGGCGATCATAATCGATCGATGATCCATGATTCAGAAGAACGCATGGGAAAAAAAGAGCCTGAACAAGGTAAAGTTGCAGGTAATAAGGATAAAAGGCTTTTTTTTGCCACGAAGATTGGTTTTTGTACCATAAATGAAGCAGGATTAATCGCAAGAATTCAGCAGGAATGGACACCAATTTCTTTCAATAAAGAAGGTGTAGAGCAGGGAATCCAAAAAATGTGTGACATAATGAAAGCAGAACTTGCCGATTGGTGGGAAGTGCTTTCAGAAGCACAACAAACAGTCCTTGCTTTATACGCGATCAATCGAAGAGAGGGTTTGTTGTTATCTGAAGCAAAATTGTCACTCCCAACTACTGATGGGGAAAAAGCAGTTAAGAATACGGTGCAAGAAGAGATTATTGGGGCTCTTCTGAATGTTAAGCAGGGGCAGATAGCTCTTTCGGTGACAGCATCAAAAGATCAAATAATAGACATTTATCTTAGATATAATCGCTTAATTCTATTAAGGCCTTTGCAATCAGATAGCTTGATGATTGGATGCGGTTGGGGGAAGTGTGGTCTTGATCAAGCATCGCAGCCACCTGTGCATCAAAATGTTGATAGTGTAAATATACTTTTGGAACAAAATCCTTCTGCAATCTGTTTTTGGGGGGATGAGCAACAGTGTGCTTTTTTTGAGAAGCGTTATAAATTCATTTATGATGAGGGACCTGTAGTATCTTTCCTGCATGATCAAAGAGCCTTTTACCAATGCTGTAAGTCGGCCTTACAATCTGATGACTCTTATATTATCCTGGGCAACCATCTTTTTAAACAAAGCACTTCTCAGGGGTTATTTAGAGGCTTTACACAAGAAGACATTGATAAAGTCACTCCGCCAATCAGTGATTTTGAACATGTGCAGGATCCGATCCCTTTAGTAACTTATCGTTATGAACCACGTATTTATCGTCTGAAGAAAAATAACTGATCCCCAATCATCAAGAATGATCAGCGAGATTGCGTGGAGAAAGCCTCGTGATTGACCCCATATTTCTAATAGTGGGTCGCTTATGATCGATCAAACATGAGAACTTTGGCGCGGTCCAAATGTGCTGTTTCAATTTGAATCAACTATAAATAAAAGACTTTGCTAATCTTCAATTTTTGAATCTGGAGCCATGCAATGCGTATACTCATTACAATTTTCTTATTTTTATTTCTATCCCTGCTGATTTCACTGGAAAAACTTCAAGCTTCTGATGGATATGTAGAATATGCAGTAGAAGCAGAGTGGATTTTTTTCCGTCCATCTGTGAACTCTATACTTGTCCAACAATCATTAGCAGGCCCCCCATTAACTGCAGGCATTTCCAGTACAAATAAGGTTTTAGCTTTCGACTTTGCCTCCGGATGGCGCGCTGGATTCAATTGGGAATCATGCAATCAATGCAGTGGGATTAATTTTAGATGGACACAGTTGCATACTGACAACCATGCGACTTATCTAGGAAGTGATGCAACCCCCCTTGATTTTGCAGGCGGTATAGCCATTACTGAGCCTCTAACAGAAAGGAAAAGGTTTAGCTATCACGCTCTTGAAGGTCTTTATTACCATAATGTATGTCACTGCAATTGCTTCAATCTCGAAATTTTGGCTGGTGCGCAGTATGCATGGCTTGTGAAAAGAGATAGGTATACTGGAGCGACGACACTCTATAAACAAAATTCACATACTTGGGGAGTAGGTCCTGAGGCTGGATTGGATTTGAAGTGGAATGTATGGGGTCCCTTTGCATTGGTCGGAAGAGGCACATGTGCCTTATTAGCGAGTAGGCAGCATGCAAGCAGCATAATAAACATTTCTGGCATTTCTAGTTTTCCTGCCGGAGGAGCAGCCACTGATCCTCTTTGGAGCGTGATCCCAACATTTGATTTGCGCTTTGGCATAAGCTATATGGCAACTTTCTGTTATTTTAATTTTTATGTAGAAGCGGGCTATGAGGCTTTGATCTATAATAATGCGCTCGTAGGTGCAAACCAAGGTACTTTCGCTCAAGATGCAGCAGATGCTACTATGCAGGGTCCCTACATCTCGGCTAGAATTCCTTTTTAACCAGAGTTGTGGATTGTCCTCTTTTCCAAAAAATTTTCTGTAACATCATGAAAATATGCCTCATGTGCAAGGATAGTTGAGAAAGAAAAAAGATTTAAAATTGGATATTCCTTATGTCAATGATGCATATGCCTATGCATTTCCATCGGTTTTTCTTTTTCTCCACCCACTTGCCATGCTACAGTTCCAGGAGGATTTTGATACCAACCTGGGTCTGCATAGCTGGTAATCCCCTCTCTAACTTTTAAAACAGTGAACATTCCTGATAGCTCTATCAAACCAAATTGTCCAGGTGACCCCATTTTCAAGTAATTGGGAGGGCCTTGCATATGCATATGGTGTTGCATTTCGAACATTTCACCCATCCCGGTGCCACCCATTGCCATATATCCTGGAAGTAATTTTTTGATCCTTCTTTCAAGTTCATCTTGATTCACCCCGATCAGATTAGGGAGGTCGTGAACCATTCCGTTCATGGTATGGTGCGTTTTGTGGCAATGAAGCGCCCAGTCTCCAGGTGCATCAGCAATGAACTCAATATCTCTGGTGTCACCCACAGGAACATTTGTTGTTACAGCTTTATATTGCGCCGATTTTGGCATTCTTTCATCTCCTTGAGCAACAACAGTGAACTCATATCCGTGTAAGTGAATGGGATGACTGTCCATGCTTAAATTTGCAATTCGTATACGTACTTTTTGCCCTTTTTTCACAACGAGAGGTTCTGTCCCTGGCCAAACGGTGCCATTAAAGGTGAAATAGTTAAAATCCAACATCACAAGGGGATTAGGAGTGGCTGCGCCAGCCGGAATCGCCCATTCATGGAGCAAAATGGCAAAATCTCGATCAATCCTTTCCTCTTCTGAAAGATGCTTTGGATGGATGATGAAAAACCCCATCATTCCCAAATCAATTTGGACCATTTCATCGGCGTGAGGGTGATACATGTGGGTTCCGCTTTGACGGAGAGTAAATTCATAAACAAAAGTCTCTCCTGGTGGAATCGGAGGTTGAGTAAGACCAGTGACGCCGTCCATTCCGTTTGGAAGAAGAATCCCATGCCAGTGAACGGTTGTCGATTCTGGCAGTTTGTTGGTGACAAAAATGCGTACACTGTCACCTTCAACAACTTCTATTGTCGGGCCAGGCGTCTGACCATTATACCCCCAGCAATTGACGACAAGACCAGGGGCAAATTGCCGTTTGACAGGTTCAGCGATGAGATGAAAAACTTTAACTCCCTCTTCCATTTTCCATGGCAAAGTGCTCCCATTCGGAGTAATAACTGGCACATAGGGTACATCTTTCACCTCAAAAGGAACAAAATGAGGCTGACATTCACTTAGCATCTTTGCTTGATGATCGACGTGCTCTTCACCAAAGGTCACAGATAAAATAAAAAAGATAAAAAGAAATTTACTGTGCACTGGTTACCCCTTCTGTCATACATACTGGTCGCATTTGTGCGCTTGCCCACCGCAAATTTCCACCCATAGCTCGGTCTACCTGAACGCTTGTCTTCCAATAATGTAGCAGCGCCATCACGTAGTTAATTTCCATTTCAATTTCTTGCTTTTTGGCTCCTATTAATTTATAGACACCTAAGGCCATGAAGTTATAAAAATGCTGTGAGGTTGTAACAATGGACTCTTGAAGGGATAAAAGTTGCCTTTGGTATTCCTCAATTAATTCACGGTAAACGGCAAGCTGCCCTCTTGCTGAACGTACTTTAGTTAAAACCGAAATCTCTAACGCCTTGAGTCGATTGCAACTTTGACTATAAAGAGCATAAATCCTGGCTCTATCGGCTTGGCCATAGTTGAAACAGGGCAAAGGAATCGAAAATGTTGGGCCAGTTTCTAGAAAGTTTTCCGCTTCCTGTTCGGTTGAAACTCCTAGTGTTCCATCAGCAAAGGCCCACCATCTTTTTGTCTTCCAAAACCTAAATAGGCGCTCCATTTCCCATCTGGCGACTCCTATATCTAATCTTTTGGCAAGGGCAATGGATTCTAGACATTCACAAGGAATTTCGCATTCTGGAAGCGCAGGAAGTCCTTGAGAAACACTCCAACAGGTGTCAATCCCAAAACCCATAAGCCGGTTCATCTGTTCCTTTACATCAACCAAGGCGGCTTTGCTTTCTGCATATTGGATTTTGGTTTGAAGGTATTCATTCGTGCGTGCTTGAAGCTCAAGATCGTTAATATTGCCCTGTTTTTTTTGAAGAATCGCCAAACGATGAGTCACATCGGTAGCTTCAACCAAAATTGCCATGAGAGATAGCTTTTGTTGCAAAGCAACATAAAGATAAAAAGTCTCCTGCACATCAAAAGCTAAGTTTAAAATCGCATCTGCCACTCGTAACTTAGTTTGTTCTAATTCAGCCGCAGCCACTTTTTTCTTCAAGGGGACAAGAAAAATATCTAAAAATGTTAGAGCAATACCAAATTGATTATTAAGAACAAGACCTGAATGATCTGGAAAGCGCACATACCCATCAAAGACAGGGTTACGAAAAAGTCCCGCTTCGATTAAATCTGCATGGGCAATGCCAATTTCATCAAAAATTGCCTGCACCTCTGGATTGTTGAGTAGTGCGATTTGAACGGCGCTATCTACAGATAATTCTTGTCCTAAGAGATAACAAATCGCTTTTTGAGTGGGTTGGCATTGACACCATGTCCAGTTGCTCTGTTTCTGTACCCTATCACTAATAATCGAAGTGACACAACAATCATCAGGTGGAGGAATTCGGCTACATCCATAGAGGGCAAGCAATAAAACGAAAATGGTAAGAATTTTAAGGCGCATAAATTTTCTTTTTTATCTTATGGCCGTAAAACCCGGCCATTCATGGCTGGGATGTAAGGCCTAAATCGTCTTGTTTTTGCTTGCAAAAACTTGGCGATTTCTTTTTACTCAGGAGCCTGTTGGTTCTCAATATATGGACAAGCATCATAAAAACGCATGCTCTTCTTCTTTCTAACTCCATTGATTTTTTCATAGACCAAATGATATTTTTAGCGCGTGATTTTTACTAAGACATTTAAATTTCGCCTTTGCCCAAACCGTAAAAAAACAAATCTCTGTCTTCAATTTGCTGGAGGGGCCCGCTGGATTTTCAATAGAGGATTAGCTCAAAGAAATAAGCTTGGGGAAACAGAGAAGAAACCTCTTGGCTAAAAGATATCCACTCACAAGTACTTCAGCAAGCCTTGCATGACTTAAACGAAGCCTTTGAACATTTCTTTCGTAGGATAAAACACGAAGAAACGCCAGGCTACCCATATTTTCGATGCAAAGGCGAAAATGACTCTTTTCGTTACCCTCAAGGTGTTAAAGAAAGAAAAATTACGTTTGGCTCCCCAAGATTGGTTGGGTAAAATTTCGCAAATCCAGGGAAATTGAAGGGAAAATCAAACAGACAACCGTGATTCAAGAAAGCAATTATTGGTATGTCTGTTTTGCCCTGTGACATTGAAAAAAAGGATCAATATCCCGCTGAAGCAAAAACTATTATTGGCATTGATGTGGGATTAGAGCATTTTGCTACCATCGCTTCAGAAGAAGGAATAAAAGAAATCAAAAGCCACTGATGAAATACGCCCTGGCATGAGAGTAGAGACTATAGCGGAATCATTGTTTTGTAAGCATTCCAGGCTTTCTTATTTTGTAGAGCCTTTTCCAAGCAGGGCATGGAGGGATTGGGCAAAGTTGACCTCCCCATGGAAGGCTAAGTAAGCTTGTTGCATCGCTTGAAGTTTGGTCAACATCTTTTGATCCTGATGCAATGACAAAAGGTGAGTGAAGAAGTGTGGATCATCCCAATTGATGATGAGTTCATGCAGATGAAAGCGCTTCAATTCATGCGCTAACCAGCTTCCCTCTTTGACCAAAGGAATTTTACCTGCCAAAATTGCCTCCACAAAAACTCCTGAGGTGCGTCTCTGATATTTTTGAGGATCATAGGGAAGCAGGACAATATCACTTTGAGAGAGAGCCGCATAATACTCTTCTTCTGAAAGGAAGGCTTTACGCAGACGAATGTTTATCAGGTTTTTAACGGGTGGGAAATAAGTGGCACCAGAGACATCGAGTGTGATTTTTTCTGCTGCAGGGTCAAGGACCTGTACAAGCCGAGCAATTTCGTTAGCTCCTTTTTCGGGACGAGGATTCCCTAACCATGTACAGACAAGCTTTTCCTTGTGTTCCATTTGAATAGGTCGATAATGTGCATACAAAACAGGAAGGACTGTAGGCTTAGCCCCAAACCATTTCTGATAATAATCTGCCAAAAGTTCACTATCTGTAAGTGGAAGGAACCTGGTTTGATATTTCCACTTCAAAAGCTTAGAAAAAAAACGGATAGTTTTCAGATCTTTTTTACGCCGAATGGTCAGATCATCGCGATAAAGGACCCAAAAGGCATCATGCTTGCGACCAAACAGAAGGGCAGCTAAGGCGTAGAGAACAAAGTCCCGTCTCCCAAAGAATTCAATAAAAAAAACCCTGGAATGTGAGGCAGGCTGACGAAAAAGTTGAACACATTCTTTCCAAAATTTTTTCCTACTGCGTCTATTGTAGAAAGGGCTAAACCACTTTTTCCATCCTGAAGGCATATTTGCAAAATCTGCGTTTTGTGGGACATAAACAGAGACATCCTTCAAAATTTGACTCATCGCTTTTTGAACGGCGCAATGGTAGTGATAAAAATGTCCAATACCTTCATGTTGTGCGAAATATGCAATCGAATGGAAAGATTTCATAGGCCCTACAAAATAAATCGGTCGCCCTGTTCGGGGAATAAAAAGTTCACTCTCAAATCATTTGCCGCTAAAAGTTCTTCTTTAATGACTTCTTTGACATCGATATCCTTTCTGAGACTTTCCTTGCGATGCGTGACGATGACGTTGAATCCTTCTAAAGAGGTGTCAGCGATTTCGGCAAGTACATGCAACTCTCTCATCAACAATTTAGTATCGAGATGTCCATAAACGACCAAATCAGCATCTTTATGTGGAAAAGAACATTCTAAAAATATTCCATGCAGTTTTTTTTCTCTAATTAGTGGTCCAACACGTTTCCAAACGCGAGTCAAATGTTTTTCTTCTTCTAAAAAGTCTGAAGAGGTATCGCCAAAATAGAGAATGTAGTGATCATGATAATCAATTAAAAAAGCAGTAGAAGGATAACCGCCGGGATGACTCAATAAGTAGGCCTCCACACTCATAGATGATTTGGGTACACCCATCTGCTTATGAAGGGGAAGCCTGACATACTCATAAAGATTTAAAATGGGCTCATAGCCTTCATTTCCATAATTAGGCCAGATCCTTCCGTTAAAAATGTGGTCCCTGAGGTTGTCAATAGTGGGGCTAATACCTAAAATGCATTTTTTGCTATCGATCTGCGAGTTTAATACTAACCCTGCAATGTGATCGAGATGAGCGTGAGAAATCAAGAAACAGCCGATGTGCTTGTTCAGCATTTCTCCTGCCGGTGTCAATTTATCGTCTGTAAATACAACATCTTTTAAGCTACCTTTTTCCAGGGCACGCTCCATGCCTACAAGAAGGGATCCTGCATCCAAAGCGATCCATTCTTGCTTGGCAAGCGGTGATAAAAGATAGCCAGAGATGTTGTTTTCACGCGGGCCGCCTGTGCAGCCTAAAACAACCATTTGAAATTCTTCTTTCATTGCACTAGCCTGTTGATCTGTTGGTCAAGTTGCTCTGTGATTCCTTGTGGAAGCTTAGTAGAAAAACAGGAAAGGTAGCGGCGCATTTCTTCTGCTTCCTGCAGCCATTCTTTTGGGTTGATCTCAAAAAGCTTATTAAGCGATTCAGGTGAAATATTCAATCCTGTAAGGTCCAAAGCTCCCTGCTTGGGAATCAAGCCAATGGCTGTGTTTTCAGCATTTTGCACACCCTCTGTGCGTTCAAAAATCCATTTTAAAATCCTGGCATTATGTCCAAAACCCGGCCATAGAAACTTACCCTCATCGGATTTTCGGAACCAGTTCACAGAGTATATCTTTGGAAGTTTATCTCTTAATGGTCCCTTTCCCAAAGAAAGCCAATGGGCAAAATAGTCTGCCATGTTATAGCCGCAAAAAGGCAACATAGCAAAAGGATCATGGCGTAATTTGCCTATTTCTCCGCTAGCTGCTGCTGTCATTTCTGAGGAGACGCTGCACCCCATGAAAGTCCCATGTTCCCAATCAAATGCCTCTGTCACAAGTGGCACAATGCTAGTGCGACGTCCGCCAAAAATAATCGCGGAGATGGGAACTCCTTCAGGATCTTCCCAAGAAGGGTCGATGACAGGGCACTGTGAAGCGTGTGCAGTAAAACGCGAATTGGGATGAGCTGCTGGATATCTGCTTTCCGGTGTCCATGACTTTCCTAACCAATCGATCAAAGAAGGAGGTGGCCTCTCAGTTAAACCTTCCCACCAAACATCACCATCTTCAGTCAACGCAACATTCGTGAAAAGCGCATTTTTAGTGCAGGTCAAAAGAGCGTTCGGATTAGAGGTCATCGATGTCCCTGGAGCCACTCCAAAAAAGCCAGCCTCAGGATTGATGGCATGAAGTCTCCCCTCTTTGCCAAATTTCATCCAAGCAATGTCATCACCTACGCATTCGATCTTCCAGCCAGGCAGCTTGGACTGCATCATTGCGAGATTAGTTTTTCCGCAGGCACTAGGAAAAGCGGCTGCAAAATATTTTTTCTTTCCCGCTGGATTTGTTACACCAACGATGAGCATATGTTCTGCAAGCCATCCTGCATCTCTGGCCATGACCGAGGCAATACGTAATGCAAAACATTTTTTCCCCAATAATGCATTGCCCCCATAGCCACTTCCGAAAGACCAGATACTTCTTTGTTCAGGAAAATGAGCAATGACAGTTTTTTCTGGATTACAAGGCCATGGAACATCTTTTTGTCCAATACTTAGTGGCGCCCCGACGCTATGCAACCCAGGGATAAATTCCCCTTCTTCTCCAAGCAGAGCCAAAACCGGGTCACCCATGCGCGTCATGATACGCATACTACACACCACGTAAGGAGAATCGGTGATCTCTATGCCAATGTGAGAAATATCAGATCCCAATGGTCCCATGCTGTAGGGAATCACATACAATGTGCGCCCACGCATACAGCCTTTAAACAAGTTTTTGAGCTCGAGGAGCATCTCTTGAGGGTCTTTCCAATTATTGGTGGGACCCGCGTCTTCCTGTCGAATGGAACAGATAAAAGTACGCTGCTCCACTCGAGCCACATCTTTTGGATCAGAGCGAGCAAGGAAACTATTGGGCCTTTTTTCAGGATTCAAAGCAATAAGAGTTCCCTCTTTGACCATTTCCTTGCAAAGATGAGTATATTCTTCGTCGCTGCCATCGCAAACATGGATGCGTGCCGGTGTGGTCAGCTCAATAATCTCATGGATCCAGCTAGAAAGGGCCTGGTGCTTGAGGTCTTCTAAATTCAAATCATCGCCTTTCTTTTCTTGTACTTATCCAAATGCTCCAAAGCTTTACCCGTTCCAAGACAAACAGCTAACAAAGGATGAGGAGCAATGATGACAGGCAAGCCTGTATCCTTAGTTAAGGCCTTGTCCAAGCCTTTAATCAAGGCGCCCCCGCCTGCGAGGACCATGCCGCGTTCCACTAGGTCAGCAGATAACTCCGGCGGGCATTTTTCCAGTGTTAGTCTGACACACTCCACGATCTGCTGGATGGGCTCGGCAAGGCATTCTCTTATTTCTACAGAATTGATTTTCTTTGTGACAGGAAGGCCTGCAACTTGATCCCGGCCGCGGACCTCCATTTCCAACTCTTTCTCTCCTAAAGGAAAGGCGGAACCAATCGCAATTTTGATCTCTTCAGCGGTACGTGGACCGATCATCAAATTATAAGTACGGCGCATGTAGTTGATGATGCATTCATCAAATTCATCACCTGCAATGCGTAAAGAACGCGACTCTACAATCCCACCGAGTGAGATGATAGCAATCTCTGTGGTACCACCGCCAATGTCGATGATCATACTCGCTGCAGGCTCATGTACAGGCAAATCGACTCCAATAGCTGCTGCCATTGGTTCTTCAATCAAGATGACTTCCTGAGCGCCTGCGTGCAAGGCAGAATCTTCCACAGCCCTTTTTTCAACTCCAGTGATTCCTGAAGGAACAGCAATTAAAATTTTTGGACGAAATAGGCTTTTGGCTGGGGTGACGCGTTTGATCAAAGCTTTGAGCATTCCCTCTGCGATCTCAAAATCAGCAATGACACCATCCTTCATAGGACGTACAGCGTGAATCTTTCGTGGAGTTTTACCAAGCATAGCTTTCGCCTTATGCCCGACAGCCAATACTTCGTTAGTTTGTGAATCAACAGCCACAACGGATGGTTCGCTTAAAACAATACCTTTACCTCTGACATAGACCAGAGTGTTGGCTGTGCCCAAATCGATCCCGATATCGCTGGAAAAAAAATTGAAAAATTTGTCAAATCTCTTGAAAGCGGTTTTTCTAATGGCCTCAAGTAGTGCTTTGAATCCAGGATGACTCCTATTTAACATATGAACCTAAGTCTGTAAAAGTTCTAAGACTTCTTCCCACGTCAACTTGGAAATGGCTTCGTCATCAGAACTTATGACTTTCTTGACAAGCCCTTTCTTTCTGTTTTGGAGATTTAAAATCTTCTCTTCAATGGTATTTAAGGTCACAAGCTTATAAGAAGAAACAGAGCGCTTTTGACCGAGTCGATGCACTCGGTCAGTTGCTTGGTTCTCCACTGCAGGATTCCACCACATATCATAGTGGATGACTGTATCGGCGCCTGTGAGATTGAGACCAGATCCTCCAGCTTTCAGTGAAACAAGGAAAACCAGGATTTTTTGGTCTTCATTAAATTGCTTGACGATTTCCAAGCGGTTTTTGCTCGAGCCGTCTAGGTAGGCAAAGGGAATCCCTAGCTGTTTCAGATCCTCCCTCATGATCGTCAGCATCTTCGTGTATTGACTGAAGATGACGGTCTTATGCTTACCCTCGATTAAAGAAGGCAGTAGCTCCATCAGCATATCATATTTGGCAGAATCGCCGCTTTCTGGTGCATCTTTGGCAAAAATAGCAGGGTGGCAACAGATCTGTTTAAGCCGTGTCAATGTCGCGAGCACATGAATCTGGATTTTGTCAAAACCTTCCTTCTTCACCAATCGAGAGAGCTCTTCTTTTGCAGAAGCAGCATAGCTTTGATACAACTCTTTCTGTTTATCGGTGAGATGACAATGATAAAGAATTTCCGAAACTGGCGGGAGATCCTGCAATACATCTTCCTTCATTCGGCGTAAAATGAAAGGAGAGACTTTTTTCTTTAGAGTCTCTAAATTGTCAGAAGGTGCCGGTCCTGCAGCTGCAAGTTTGCGGATATATTTTTCTACAAAACGATCATAGGAGCTGAGCAAACCAGGCATTAAAAAGTCAAAAAGGCTCCAAAGCTCTTCTAGAGAATTCTCTATCGGCGTGCCAGTCAAGATCAGACGATGACTGGCCTGGATCATTTTCACCGATTTGGCATTACGTGTTCCACGGTTTTTAATGTGTTGCGCTTCATCGAGGACGACATAGTTGAAAAAAATTTCTTTATAAATGTCGACGTCTTTTTGCAAAAGATTGTAAGAAGTGATGACAATATCGACTTCTCGAACGGCTTTTAGAGCTTTTTTTCTCTTTTCCGGTGTGCCGTCAACAACTATGGCTTGGAGATTGGGATTAAACTTGTGAAATTCTTCTTTCCAGTTATAAACCAACGATGTCGGACAAACGATCAAGGAAGGGATCGAACCACTCTCCTCTTTACTTTGAGTAATTGCAATGATGGCTTGTAAGGTTTTTCCCAAGCCCATATCATCAGCAAGGATACCACCTAAATGCATTTTTCTGAGTCGTTCGAGCCAATGAACGCCTTCCAATTGATAGGTGCGCAGTGTCGCCTGAATTTCCTTGGGAATTGCTTGAGCTATGAAGGCACATTCTCCCAAAAGTTGCTTTTGGATTTGCTGCAAGCGGGCGCTCATTTTAAATTTGATGGGTAGCGATTTAAAAAGAGAAGACTGGATCGTCGTCAAACTCCAAAGAGGTTTTTCTTCGACGCTGTTGTCCAACTTTGACACGCCCACCTCGTCAAAAATTTGAATCAAAGGCGAAATCTTTTCTAAGTCCAATACTAGAATGCGTGCTAAAGATTTTGATTTCGCTTTTCCCGGCACCTGTAATTCCAAATATCTTTTCTTCGAAGCTAAACACTCCCAAAGCAGATCGAGCGAAGTCCCTTTTAGGTATCCATTCACTTTCAATTCTACATTGTAAGTATCGATCCGCTCGCTTTCAAAAAGTGAAAGTTCAAAACTGGACTCATCGTAGATAAATTGCTCAGAAAGATTTTCTGGACATTTGAAAGCAATTTTATGTTGGTTTTGAGGAACTACCTCAGTCATGAACTCAACAATTTTTTTCTCGCTCTTGACTCGGAAAATGCCTTCTTTATCCTCATAAAGGAAGTCTTCAAAAATCTCTTCGATGATTCTGCGCTCTTCAACAAGATTGCGAGCTAAAATGCCTTCTTTACCTACAAAGCGGGCAACATCTTCATATGAAAGCTGATTTAATGCAGCAGGAATCTCGTAGCAGCCGTAAATAAAAAAAAGTTTGGCTTCTAGTTCTCCATTTAAATAATTGATTTCGCATCTGCCTTTAATCTCTTCTACAAAAGGCAGTGTAACAAAACGCTCAATCATGCTTGGATTTGCGACTTCAGCATATTGCCTCAAAACTGGAAGAGCATTTTCGATAAAGGTTCCGAAAAGGGGCTCAGGGATGGTGATTTCTCGCAATACAGGTAGCGCTTTTAGATGTGCCCTTTTCACTTTGGGTTGGAATCGGAAATAGGTGTTTTGATAGATCAAGCCTGGCTTTGTGGATTCAAAAAGCAGGACAGTGCCTAAAGAAACCGTATCTTCATCCAAACGCACAGAAGGTTTGAGAAGAAGTGTGGGACCGGGTGCTTCGAGATACTCTAAAGTAAATTTGATATGGGCAGGATAAGGTGAAAGACAAAGCGGCTCTTCAAGAGTTCCGCAATAGAGACAAGGCATGGGAAGAGCCTCGCGAGCTCCACTATTGATCAATTGATGATCACTCCCAAGAGCAATATCATAGGCTCTCGCTAAAATAGCGCCAAAAGCTTCTTTATCAATACCCGCGATGCGCAAATACTTCTCTTCACTGGAACCGAAAAAACGAGCATTTTGCACAATCATATGCAGAAGTTCTTTAGCTGCTGGATCGAAAGAATGAGGCGTAAAAAAATAACGTCGTCCGCTTATGCTAATTGGCTCGCGATAACGCACAGCATCCAGAAAGGCTTTGACATTTGGGATGGCTAACGGCTTGGAACGAAATGGTAAACGGATGGCAAGCTGAATTTCTATGTTGCCAGCTTGTTCAGAACTTTCTTGCCCTTGATGGGAAAGAATAATCCCCAATTCCGCCTTGTCTTCATCGATCACTACTGGTGGCAAAAAGAAAGGGGAGCTGCCTAACTGCCCTGCAGCTCCGACATATTCGCGCAGCACTTCTTTTTGAAAATGCTGACTCTGTCGTTGATCCTCTTTGGTGGCTGCTTCTTCAAAAGTTTCTAATAATTCCTGTTTGACGACTTCGTCATGAAGATCAAGATTGGTCTGATGAGAAAAAGCCACAACAATTTCATTGAGATTTTCTTCAAGAAAATAAAGGAGCGCTGCGATGTGCTGACAATCATAAGTGTAGGTGCAGTCACAGTTGGAATCTACCGCCATGGACTCGGAACGATCGATCTCTATTTCACTTTCATAGACATTTTCGAACGTTCCTTTAACACGAGAGCTAATGCGGAGATGCTTTGCATCAAAAAGAAGGATTTTGGCATCAATGACCGAGTTCTTGTCATGAAGCTCTTTCCCCTCTTTTAAGATGGAGGAGGAAAAATCTTGCCTCAGCTTCCGAAAATTGAGCATGCCCCTTATAGAATTCCATTATTTATGACTATCCATAAGTTGTACTGATTTACTTTCTCCAACGCAACGAAAAAATTTTCATAACTATTCGCGAATGGTGCTCAACCAAGATTGGCCATCGATCAGAAGGGGGCAGTCACCGACTTGAGTAAGCACCTGGATCCGTCAATGCACATTCTTTTAGGCATTTGATGAAAGCCTCTTTAGTAAAATCATTGTATCCATCGCTAACTCCTGTAGGAACGGGAGCAAGCTCTATTTGAACAGAACAAGTATGCGACTTAGGAACAGGAATGATGTCCGGGGGAAGCTGTTTTATCACTGAAATCTTTTTTCCTTTTGGTAAACAAGAAGAACCTACCACAAATTTGAGAATTTTCCTCACTTCTTCATCTGAAGCTTCATACTGAATCCACTCCTTCAACCACTCTACTTTTTTATGAATGACGTTTACTTCATCGACAGATAAATCTGGATTCAGTGCAAAACTTTCTACAATTTCTTCGCGGTCGATGGATCCTTGAACTTTTTTACTAAACTCTTGGAAGTCTCTGTCCAAGAAATGATGCTGCCATGTACGAATTGTGGAATGCATGTTCAATGCTTCAAGCGCCTGGTTTTGAGGACAGCACACAGAGAGCATTCCCTCTGCGATTTTATGAATAGGCTCCAACTGGGCTCCAAATTGCCCATAAGTACCCTTCCAGCCAAATAAGGTATCTTGCAGAGCTTGTTTGACCCGCTCAGGATGTTGTTCCACTTGTACTTCATCTGGCCCCTGATCAGTAGCCAAATCTTCAGGCAGAAATGAAGCATCGTAAGCTATCTGAGCAGCCTCTTGCAATTCCTCTTTTAACAAACTATTTTTTTCTAATAATTCAATCCACCTATCAAACATTCTATCATCGTGCGCAGTAGCTAAAGCTTTGCACATTTTCACTTTTGTCTTCATGCTAAGAGAAGTGAATGTGTTCTTAATCTCATAAGCTGTCAAGCACAATGCTGCCTTAAAAAGCGCTTCACTAAAATAGAGACCGGTCGTACAGGTGTGATCCCAGTGTTGGTGCTGTATCTCTGAATGATAACAAAACATAAACAAGATCCCTAAATTGCTATAGACACTAGCTTCTTTCTCTGACAATTTCGGCAAAGCTTGACCATTCTCATAATCACACTGTGTTTGTGGGATTACAAGAGCAGTGGTATCGATTGTATGGAATTTCAAATGAGAAGACTGTGTGATTGCTGTGCATAGATCATCCATATAATCTCTAGATAACCCTCCTGCATCCATTCCCATGGCATTGTTCAAGTTTTCAGTTAAAAAACCCACAGCAAGTTGAGGTTGAAGTGTCCCCACTTGAACATGCTCTTGAACTTGCTCACAAAACCTCTTTAAATGAAATAAAGGCACCTCTTTCAATCCTTGACGCAACATTTTGACTGAGAGAACGCCCCCGTTAGATCCCCAATCATTCTTATAGAAAGAACAGATACGAAGCATCTCTTTACAACACATATTGAGCCGTTGTACGAATGCTTCCGGAATTTTTGCCTGTTTTGTTTGCTGGACCCCATTGACCCACAGAGATGTGATTTTTCCAGTATTATCGAAATTGATGGCTAGCTTGTTGTCTTGACTAGAGTGAGCTATATCATAATTTTCTAGATCTTGAATGTTGATCGAATTCAAGTTAGGATCATACCAAACCATAATGCGATTTTTCAATATATGCTCTTTTGGATGGAGCAATTGTAAGCAAAGCTTTAATGTCCTTAAAAGAGATTCAGAAAATTGCTGGGGCTGCTTTAAAGAGAGTTGCTTATCATAAGCCTCTAAAACAGCATTCATCCAAGCAACCCTTATTGCTGAAAGATGTGAGACTCGAACTCCATCCGCATAAATTGTCACAATGTTTCCATCATCATCGACATGTAAACTGAGTTTGTTTTTATTGCTGCTTGTCCAATCAGTTTCTTGTTGAATGTTTATAAGCTGACGTTTTGGCACGTACCACACACAGTATGTTTCTCCCCCAATCTGCAGCGTAAACGCATTGTTACGACCTACGCGCTTATCTGTGAAATATTCCAACAAATTCTTTAAAGCATTTTTAGAAAAGAGCGGTTCATCCTGCGAGAGAGAAAGAGCGATATCTTGCCTAGGTAGAGGCTGTCTTTCCAGCGAAGAAGGCAGAGGTTCGGGCATGTCTCTCTTTTTCTTCTTTAGAGCACGTACATGCAGTAGGGCAATGATACCAAGTGAGCAAGGGCATGATAGAACGATCGCCCCCAATGTGATTAGAGTAATGCTATGCACTTGATTAATAGGCAAATGACCATAAAGACTTGCGCATCCTATTGCTAAAGCAGTCAATGAGACGATCCCTACAAGAGTGGCCGCAATAATCACTGACTTCCATCTAGAACAAAAAGAGGCGGTTTTGCCGCTCAATGCACTCGGGTCGCTAGTGATTTGAAATGCTTCCGCAATGCCTCTGTAAGAACTATGAGAAGGTATGGATGCCACAAAAAAACACCTAATGAAAATGCAAAAAAAACAACTTTATTATAAGATAAAAATGTAAAGGTTTGATGAATTTCTATTAAAAATAATTAAAAAAAATTTAAGATTAGGAAATTAAAATTAATTTTTTATGAACAAATCCATTCCACTTATTATAGTTGATTCAATTGGTAGAATAGGCGCCTGGATCAGTCAAAGCGCATTCTTTCAAACACTGGATGAAAGCTGCTTTTGTATGATCATTATACCCCTCAACACATCCCGCAGGAATGGCGGCTAGCTGTATTTGTAAAAAACAAGTTTGTGCTTTAGGAACAGGCAGGGGTTTCGTTTCACCTTTTGAGATATCGGGAATTTGGTTTATGACTTTGATCTTCTGATCTTTAGGAAGAGAGGGGGAGCCTGTTGCAAATTTGAGAAATGTGCGCACTTCCTCATCAGAAGCATCATTGAGAATCCACTCTCTTAACCATCTTATTTTTTTCAATATTTCCTTTTTTTCTTTACCTGATAATGAAACAGCTAATTCCAAATTATTTACGATTTCATTTCGGCTGACGGCACCCTGGATTTTTTTACTGAATGCCCTAAAATCTTTATTAAAAAAGAGATTGTCCCAAGTCGCATTTTTGTCATCCGACGCACACAAAGAGAGCATACCTTGGGCTATTGCATGGATAGGCGCTAACTGAGTTCCAAATTGTCCTTTTTTGCCGTGTACATACAATATGGCCTCTTGCAGGGCCTGTTTGACTCTCTGAGAATTTTGTTTAATTGCAGCTGCATCTGGTTCGTCTTCGTTGATTAAATCATCAGGCAGGCATTCTGCATTGTGAGCAATCTGAGCAGCTGTCAGCAATTCTGCATCTGTTAAGTTGCTTTTCTCTGTTAAGACAATCCATTCCACATATATCTTTTCTTCATGTGCACTCGCCAAGGCTTTGCACATTTTCATCTTGGTTGCTATAGATAGATTTCCAAATGGCTGATCAATTTCATGGGCTTTCAGGCAAAGGACAGCCTTAAATAAGGCGTCATCAAAATAGAGTCCGGTCATGCAAATTTGATCCCATTGATCAGAAGATGTCCCGGAATGATAACAGTACATAAACAGTCCACCCAAATAAAGATAGGCTTTAGCATCTTTGTTCGTTAAAATCGGCATTTGTCGATTGTTCGCATAGTTGCCGTGCGTCCTGGGAATGAAACGAGAGGTGGCATCGATTTTGTGAAATTTTAAATCGCTAGACTGCACTATGGATTTACAGATCTCGTCCAAATAGTCTCTAGAAATCCCTCCACCATCGACTCCTTGTGCATTGTCCCAATCTTCTTTTAAAAAAATCACGAAAAGCCGAGGGTTTATAGCTCCCATATCATTGTGTTTTTGAATTCCTTTATAAAATTGTTTCAAATGAAATAAAGGAATCTCACTCAATCCTTGACGCACAAGCTTGATGACAAGAACTGCCCCCTTCTTTGTCCATTCTGGCACATAGGATGAAGTTCCCTGCAGCGCTAGCTTAAAATAATGTGTGAGCGGTTCAAGGAATGCGGTTGGAATTTTATCCTGTTTCGTTTTGCAGACTTCGATAGAAGCAACTTTGCCAGACTTATCGAGATTTATCGTCAGTTTATTGTCGTGGCGATAGGGAACAGCATGAAAATCTTCCTGATGTTGAAGATGAATTGTGTTCCCTGCTGCATTGTACCAAAGTAAATATGAGCTGTTGGTTGACTTAACAGCTTGATTAGGAAGTTTGAGAAGCATGATCTTGAGTGTTTTGACAAAAAAGAAAGAAATCTGAGCAGCTTCTTCGGCGGCTTTTTTAACAGAAGTGTAAGAAGAATTTTTAGGAAGATGCACCCTTTCTGGAGAAGAAAGAGGTTTTTCAGAGGTGATCGCATTTTTTAGTCGTCTAGCCTTCACTAAAATAATGGAGACACAAATACAAGTGCCTGTGAGCGTAATCCCTCCAACAACAATAGTCATAATAAAGAGCTGTCTTTCAAGAATAGATACAGAACCGAACAGACCAGTAACCCCTGTGATTCCCAGAGTGATAACACCAAGCAAACCAATACATAAAAGAGCCGTAATAATGATGACAGGCTTAGAGTAGTACCACACCTTTTTGTTGCCCAAAGAGCCTGAAATACTGATAGGTTGGGCCACTGTATTTGAAGGAGAGCGCGCGCTTAAAGGAGATATAGACACAATTACCTAAAAAATTTTTATAAAATATACAAAAAAATATAAAGATTGCAAATCGTAATCGCGAGTGGACAGCTTTTAAAAACGCTCAGAGTTTTTCATACAACTCAGGTTTTAAAATTGTCTATCGTCATAATTTTAGCGAAGACAATCAAGTCGGCTTGCGAAAAAAAGGATGAATTTATAGAATCTCTAACTCCACTTTGCGGGTGTAGTTCAGTGGCAGAACGTCAGCTTCCCAAGCTGAATGTCGTGAGTTCGATCCTCATCACCCGCTAAGAAGGATTGTGGTTCAAAATGTTTCTCATGCGGGTGTAGCTCAGTGGTAGAGCATCACGTTGCCAACGTGAGGGTCGTGAGTTCGAAACTCATCACCCGCTAATTTATCTTAAGGTTTTTTTGTGGATCAAATAGTTAAAGAAAATGACGATTATGCCATTGAGGCAACTAAGGAAGCTGGATGCCGTCTTTCGGTAAAAGTCATCGTTAAACCGAAACAGGGTCAAAAAGCTTACCAAAAGGCTGTCAAGCTGGTAAATAAGCAAATTTCCGTGCCTGGATTCCGCAAAGGTCATGCTCCTGACCGTACAGTGGTCAGTCGCTATAGCTCCTATGTGGAACAAGAATGGAAAGAGATCCTCCTCAATGACGCCTATCGTGCTGCTTTGGAATTAACAGACATTTACCCAATTAGCAAGGAAAGTATCCACAAACCTAAAATTGAAAAAATTTCTCAAGAAGAAGGCGCTGTCGTCTTTGTTTCTTATGAACATTATCCGCATGTGCCTGCTGTCGATTTTTCACAGGTAAAAATTCCTGCTATTGAAAAGGAAGCTGTCGCAGACGATAAAATCGAAGAAGTTATCGAAGAAATAAGAAGAGCCAACGCTGATTGGGAAACAATCGAAGGACGTGCCATCGAAGAAGGTGATTATGCAGACATCTCCATTGATTCACTGCAGCAAGATGCCCCACAAGAAATCGTCAAAGATCGACGCTTTGAAGTGAGTGATACACGTCTTCCTCCTTGGTTAAAAAATCTGCTCGTCGGTTTAAAAGCAGGAGAATCGGTTGAAGGTGAGAGCGAGGTAGATGAAAAGGCAGAGGAGCGCATTAAACAGAATTTTAAGCCTACAAAAGTGCGCATTACTCTCCATGCAATTAAAAAAATTGTCCTGCCTGAAGTCAATGATGAACTCGCTAAAAAAGCAGGCGCCGCCTCCGTTGAAGATCTGAGAAGCAAAATCCATCAAAATCTAGATAAGGAAGCTGAGGAAGAAAAAACACGAAAACGTATTAAAGCCCTTGAGACGGCACTTTTGGATAAATACACATTTGATTTGCCAGCCACCCTAGTGGAATCTGAAAGGAAAAACCGTACTACCAATTATCTCAAATCTTTATATGACGAAAATTTGAGCGAGGATGAATTTAAAAATCAAGAAGCCGAAATTCACAACAAAGTGAGTTCTGAAATTGACCATGATCTACGCCTCTATTTTTTAAATAAACAGATTGCTAAACAAGGTAAAATTTCTCTGACAAACCAAGAGCTCAACGATGAATTGATGCGTCATATGAGTCAAAATCCTTATCTTTATGGAAAAGAGACAGATGAAAAGACTACACGAGAACTGGTTTCTCGTATGGCTACAACATTGATGCAGCGCAAGACGAAAGAATATGCGCTTTCTCAAGTGGAAGCTGCTTGAGCATTCTTGCACTTCGAAAGGCACGGAATTTTGAATTATACCTGCTATACCCAGCATGCATTTATAAAGTTGTTTCTGCGTTTCAGTATAACATTTGTGAAAAAAAGTTCGAAAAGCTTAATCTCCTAAGAGTATGCGATTCTTATCTGTTTTCTGCACGTTCCAAATCCTCTAAATGATTGGAAAATCATAAGTTGTGAGGAAGCAGAAAATATGAAAGTTGCAAATTTGCTAACTTTATTGTGAGGTCTTAAAAAAAATGACGCTTGTCCCTTATGTGATAGAAGATACTGGCCGTGGCGAAAGAGCCATGGACATTTACTCTCGCTTACTCAAAGACCGCATCGTGATGATTGGTACTCAGATCGATGAGCATCTTGCCAATACAGTCATCGCTCAATTGCTTTTTCTTATGTCAGATGACCCTAAAAAAGATATCCAAATCTTCATCAACTCCCCTGGGGGGTATATCACAGCGGGATTAGCGATTTATGACACCATCCGTTTCCTGGGCTGCGATGTAAGTACCTACTGCATTGGACAGGCTGCTTCTATGGGAGCTCTTTTGCTGGCTGCAGGAACAAAAGGCAAAAGACGTGCACTTCCTCATAGTCGTATCATGATCCACCAACCATCTGGCGGGATCATGGGGACTTCTGCAGATATCAAGCTTCAAGCAGATGAAATCTTGCGCTTAAAGGACTATCTGGCTCATATTCTTGCAGACTGTACAGGGCAAACAGTGGAAAGGATCTTATTAGATTCTGAACGCGATTTCTTCATGAGCCCTGAACAGGCCATAGAGTATGGAATGATAGACGAAATTATTACCTCTAAAAAAGAAAAATTAACGACCACATGACGAAAAAGGGTTTTAACAACAAAGAAACTGCCTCATGCTCCTTCTGTGGACGACCAGAAGAAGATGTCGAAAAGCTGATCTCAGGTCCTAACGTATATATATGCGACAACTGCATTCGCCTATGCATGAGCATTTTAGAAAAAAAGCCTACGACAGGAGAGCTGAAGGTTCTCAAGCCAATGGAAATCAAAGCGAAACTGGACGAATTTATTGTCGGGCAAGAGACCGCTAAGAGAACGATTTCTGTTGCTGTTTACAACCATTATAAAAGAATCCGCTCACTTTCCCAAAATAAAGACATTAGCTACGGCAAATCCAATGTGATGCTGCTTGGACCCACTGGCTCAGGAAAAACTTTGATTGCCAAAACTCTGGCACAAATTCTCGATGTCCCCTTTACCATTGCTGATGCAACAACACTTACAGAAGCAGGGTATGTGGGAGAGGATGTGGAAAATATCATTTTGCGCTTGTTACAAGCCGCTGATTACGATGTAGCACGCACTGAGCAAGGGATTATCTACATCGATGAGATTGATAAAATTGGCAGGACGACCTCTAACGTCTCTATCACACGTGATGTTTCTGGAGAAGGTGTTCAACAGGCTCTTTTAAAAATAGTAGAAGGGACCATCGCCAATGTGCCTCCTAAAGGTGGAAGAAAGCATCCTCACCAAGAATACATCAAAGTTAACACAGAAAATATCCTGTTTATTGTGGGTGGTGCTTTTGTACATCTGGACAAAATCATCGCAAAACGTTTGGGCAAAAGTAAAATCGGCTTTACTGATGCAAAAACGGGAGAAAATATCGATGCATACGATAAAAGCCAGCTTCTAAGCCAGGTCGAGCCAGAAGATTTGATCTCTTTTGGAATGATTCCAGAATTCATCGGCCGTTTTAATTGTATCGTCAATTGCAATGAACTGACACTCGATGATTTAGTGAGAATTTTAACGGAACCCAAGAATGCGATTGTCAAGCAGTATGCCCATTTATTCCAGGAAGAAGGGGTTAAACTTGAGTTTTCGCACGAGGCACTACTTGCGGCAGCCAAAAAAGCAAAAGAGGCAGGCACAGGAGCACGTGCTTTGCGCATGATTTTGGAAAATTTATTACGCGATTTAATGTTTGAAGTCCCCTCAGATGATACTATTGCAGAAATCCGTGTTGCTGAAGAGACCATCTCACACAATAAACCGCCTGAAATTATCCGCCGCAATTCTTCAGAAAAAATTGCTTAGAAACCTGAGTTTTGGGTTGTCTTCCTCATAATCAGGTGATTTTTATGAGGTTAGATTTTGATTTTCTGCGAAGGTCATAGCGAAGTGTTATTACCGAGCAGAAAAACGAAATCTAAACCATAAAAAGCCCTGAGGATGAGGGAGAAAAACCCAAAACTTAGGTTTAGAATGTGTCTGAAAAAAATTTAACAATACATGTTAAAAAACTTGCGAGTGGCATTTGTAAGACTCTCTTTGATGAAGGTTACACCGCCTATTTTGCAGGGGGGTGGGTACGCGATCTTCTTTTGGACAAAGTCACTGATGAAATAGACATCGCCACTAGCGCTCCTCCCTTTGTCATTCAACGTATTTTCTCTAAAACTATCCCGGTTGGTATTGCTTTTGGAGTTGTGATCGTTGTCTTAGAAGGGATCAATTTTGAAGTGACTACTTTCCGCAAAGACCACGCCTATCATGATGGACGCCATCCTGAAACGATCGATTTTTCCACACCAGAAAAAGATGCACAAAGAAGAGATTTTACGATTAATGGCATGTTTTATGACCCTCTTTCAGAAACCATTTATGATTATGTTAGAGGACAAGAAGACCTACATCATAAGCTCATTCGAGCTATTGGAGATCCAGCCGAGCGCTTTAAAGAAGATCGTTTACGTATGGTGCGCGCTGTGCGCTTCGCCGCGCGTTTAGGTTTTCATATTGAAGAGACAACTTCTGCAGCAATAAAAGCCTCTGCGTCTACTCTTTTCCCGTCTGTTTCTATTGAACGCATTTGGCAAGAATTGTGTAAAATGTCAGCATATCCACATTTTGATCAGGCACTTTTGATGCTGCACACCTTTGGGCTTTTACAGATTATTTTTCCTCAATTAGCCTCATGTTCACAAGAAGAGCTCACAACCAGAATTTCTGCCTTCCCTTATTTTCCGATGCATTGCCCCACTATTGTCTATCTGCTTGAATTATTCCCGGATTTCACCCTGGATGAAAGGCTCCATCTATGCCTCTACTTAAAAACTTCTCAGCATGAGAAAAAAATCACAGAATTTTTCACGACTGCCCAAATACTGTTTAAACAAACAACCATTGAAGCAGTTGATTGGGCACATTTTTATGCACATCCACTATCTGAGTTGTTTCTCTCTGTAACCGCTGCCAAAGTGCTTCCTCCAAAGCGTCTTCATTTTCTTCAAGAGCATGAAAACCGGCGAAGAGTTTTAAAAAAACATACTGAAAGAATCCGAGGCAAAACTCCTCTGGTAACGGCGCAGCATCTTCTGAATTTGGGCATCCCTGCAGGAAAGAAAATGGGTCAGCTGTTAAAACAAGCCGAACGCATAGCTATCAATGAAGATATCCACGATCCGGAATTAGTTCTAAAAAAACTGAGTATCGATTCAATTTAATCGACTATACATGGATAAGCAATTAACAAGATCTTGTTATTTCACCTTGTTAATCGGGTTCAAAACCTAGCTTAAAGTAAATGGACGTCAATTTAAAATTGTGCAGTCGACGACATATAAACTTATTCTTTATGAGCTACAGGAAATATACACATTTTGTCCAAGGTATCGATGAAAAAGTGCCGTGCGATATCCATACTAGGCATATATGCCCTGTCTTCTCGAGTATTCCATGCCTTCATATAAGCGACTGGATCTTTTTGAAAATCTTTATCATCAATAATGTAAAGAATGTAACCTAGCTGATATTTTTGTGCAGTTTCTATACTTTCAGCTGACGCGTCGCTAATAATACCTAGCCCATTTGGATTTGGAGATTTGAGATCTAAATCAGGATAGTAATGAGTATTTGCATATGGAATAGCTTGAGTTTTCAAGCTTTGTATTTCTTCTTGAGTCAGGCAAACAGATTGTTTCTTGGAAGGACTCGTATAATTTTTAGGCACGGGTCGAGGAAATGAAATGAGAGGGTCTTTATCAGTCGGTGTTGGTCCGGCCGCATGACTATAATTTTGCCTAGCATATTTGATGGCTATTTTAGCGATTTCGGCTAAGAGGAATAGAGTAGCCCCAGCATACATTCCATAAGAAAGGTGGGCAGCATTGGTTGTACCGATGAGGTTAAAAATCCCTGTTGAAGCTAAAATACCGATGACCAATAGTGCGGCACAACCCGCAATAAGGGCAACATCAGACCATTTGGATTCTATTATTCTTTGAAAAGATGATGATGTCAGACCTGAATCATCAACTAAAGATACTCTACCACACATTGCTATTACTTATTTGAGACTTATAAAAGTTAATTATAATCCATTGAAATTTAAGCAACAATGATTTTCATCGAATCTTAATATTTTAAATCAATTATTGACGTAGAGTCGATTAAAATTTAATGAGTCCACGACCAACGCGTCCTGCTTCCAGCTCGGAGACTAGGTCATTGAGATGCTCTAAGGGAACTTCGTGAGTGATCAGGGAATTTAAATCGAATTGGCCTTTGAGATACAGTTCTGCGTAAAATGTGACATCATGATCTATTTTGCTGCCGCCTCCCCAGGTGCCAACAATTCGCTTACCGCGAATAAGGTCAAAAGGATCGATTGAGATTTGCTCACCCATAGGTAGGTTCCCTGCCACAACACAAAGTCCACCGGGTGCCTTGAGCGCGGAAAAAGCTTTTTCCATGGCCTCCCGCCTGCCAGCAGATTCAAATACATAATCGAGTCCTCTCCCCTGCATGATCTTTTGGATTTCTTGTACAGGGTCATGGTGGCACGCATTCACTACATGAGTGGCGCCCATTAAGCGGGCCTTTTGTAATTTCTCCTCGACAACATCAATAGCAATGAGAGGAAAAGCCTTCGCATATTTTGCTGCCAAAAGCGCACTTAAGCCAACACCTCCAGCGCCAAAAACAGCGAAAGATTGTCCTTCCCTAATGCTCATTTCATTTTTGACAACACCTGCGCCTGTGGGAATCGCGCATCCTAGTAAGGCAGCCTCTTTAAGCGGCATAGTTTTAGGAATAGGGATGACACGATTTTCTGAAAGAATCGCATAGGTTAAAAAAGTGCTGATGGCGCCGGAATTGACTTGTCCTTTTTTAGAGCTATATTGCGTGCCTGAAACATCCGCTCCGCAGCCTTTTAACCAGGACAGCACCACGTTATCCCCAGGAACTACTTTTGTCACACCACGTCCAACCGCTTCAACTTGACCAGAACCCTCATGTCCTAATGTATGAGGAAGAAATTTGTCTTCACCTTTGAGCCCCTTGATTTCATTGAGCTGGCTGTGGCAAAGGCCGCTGTAAGCCATTTTTACTAAGACCTGGCCCTCTTTTAAAGATGGGAGTTCTAATTCCCAAAATTCCAAAGGGGCTTTGAGTTGCGTGAGGATGGCGGCTTGAGTTTGCATTCAATTATCTTCCCTTGGGTTTGCAGCAGAGAGCGATGTAACTATGCGCTAAAGGCAAATAGCCTGTGTGGATCACTTCGTCATTTGCTGCAAAGAGGAATACGTGCTCAAAAAATTGAGAAAGTTCAGCGTGTAGTCTGTCATGCGAATAAATATTCACATGCCCTCTTTTTGTGACAGGTGACGCAAATTTATCACTGATTTCGCTGGGTGTTTCAATCACAGCCACTCCTGTATCAGTGAGACTCTCTGCAATTTTTTGAATGAAGGCAAGAGAGTGTTCGGGGTAAATGTGCTCGATGACGTCAAAATTGATCGCAGCATCCCATTTTCTGGAAGGCATTTCAAAAAAATCTAAACCTTCAAATTCGATGCATGGATCTTGAAAATTTTTTTGAGCGGCTTCAATGGCCGCTATATCAAAATCAATCCCCTTGCAAAAACCGCATTCCTTGGCAATCACCCAGCTTCCCAAACCTTCATTACATCCAATATCTAAAACTCTTTTGCCCGTTCCAATCATTTTGGCAGCAAATTTGTAATAAGATAGGGAAAAAAGCATCCGGCGCGGAGTGCGATGCGTGAGGAAGGAGTTATACCTGCCTAGTGTAATGGGTTGTTCATTTTCCAGAAGCTGTGTGACACAGCTCCAATTCGACATGCTCTCTTGTTTCTTTTCTGTTTGCATCATAATATTTTTTTGCTGATTCCGTTACGACAGAATAACTTAAAGATTTGTAATAATCTGGACGTGCACTTAAATCGACAGGCGCTAATGCATGCATCACGCGCATATCGCTGCTCCATCTAGAAATTTGTCCTGTGTTCAAAAGACTTCCATGCACTGTGGAAAGACTAAACACAAGCGCCTGACCTACTTTTAAAGGGATGGCTTCCATCTGACTACCAATTGAAGGATCCATGACTTTCGGAGCATATAAAAAGCCCAATTGATGTTTTTCAGAACCCTTCCTAACTGCAGTGTCAGGATTGACAATCTGGGTCGTGGGATAGGACTCTTCAGCATGCACATGTGAGCCTGAGAGCACGCTTAAGCTACATTCTGCAGGCAAATCGACAAATGGCACCAAAACAGAAAGTTCGTAAGGTGATCCTCCATAAAATGTGTCACGATGATAGCCAATGTTATCTTGTGGCTTATTGGGACGTGTCATACGCAAATAGGGATTGGCTTGAATCAAAAGATCAGGACCTAACAGGTTACAAAAAAAAGAAAATTGCTTCGCCAAGAGCGTCGGCCCACAACTGTTCTGTCGAAAAACTTTTGTGAGTGCCACTTGAAAGGCTGTATGTTCCTCATCATTGCCAACGTGGTGATGATAGTCTTCCAAAGCCACCTTTTTTCCTAAAAGTTTTTCCAACTCTTTTTCCAAGAAGTAACGTGTTTGCCATGCAGGTTCAGGATCGGGAAAATCTAAAACAAACCACCCTTTTTTAAGAAAATGTTGTTTAAGCTCTAATTCTCCCATGCGCTTCTCCTATTGCAAGCCACACAAAGGATATAGTGAGCCATTGGCGCATATCCTGTATGCAGGATTTCATCATTCATTCCAAAAGGGAAAACATTGTGGAAGTAACGCTCCAAGGTTGTTTGCAAACGAGAAAGAGAAAAAAGATTAACATGGCCCAATTGACTTGCTTTTGAAGCATATGGGGCAGCTGTGAGGTTAGGCGTACCCACAATCGCAATGCCTTCTTGTGTTAAATTCATCATCAAAGTTTCAAAATAGAGAGCTTCATGTTGAGGATAAATGTGTTCTACCACATCGAGGCTAACAACTGTTTGAAACGCCCCAAACGTTTTTCCCATAAAATCTTCGTAAATGAATTTAAATTGAGACCCGTTAAAATTTTTTCTCGCGGCGAGAATGGCGGCATCATCCAGATCGACACCCGTGTAACTGACAGCAGTTTCTCCTAAAATGGTAGAGCCGATGCCTTCGCCGCAGCCCAATTCCAAGATTGTGCGATTTTTAGAACCCATCTTCGCAGCAAATTTATAGCGAGAGAGCACAAAAGCTAATCGTTTTGGATCATTGCGAAAATTATAGGACCAATGATCAGACCAAGTCACTGAGTAATGACCTAACATTTCTGCTGTTGCGTCCCATGCCTCTTTTTCATTGCGCATACGCTTTTCCCACAAGTTTTACGCCTTCTTCCCATGATAGTGTTGGGAAATCCGAGCTAAGTTTTAAATATTTCGGTCTCTTCACTCCATCCTTGAGTTCATCCAAGGAGATTTCTTTGACCAAATTTTCTTTGGCCTGCAAAACTTCTGCTAAACATCTGGCCATTTCAAGGCGAGAAGCAGACCGTGAACCTACGCAATTGACAATTCCACGTTTTCCAGTTTCCACACAGGTCATGATTTGACGAATGACATCTCCCACAAAGATGGGAGCGAAGATTTGATCACGTGCCGCCAAAATGCTTTCTCCGCGTATCAGTTTTGCCGCCATTTCATCAAAGAGAGTCCCATCTCCTTTTTCAATTCCATATACTTTACTTAGACGAATGACAAGAGCATCCATCTGTGATGCTCCGGCTTCTAATTCCGCCTTTTGCCTTCCATAAGTATTGAGAGGAGCAATTCTAAGGACATCATCAAAAACATAATCAGAAGAAAAAAAGATAGGGATTATGCCCCTTTCAGACAACTCTTTTCCCAACTTCAAAGTACCTACGACATTGCATTGATAACTGTAGTGTGGGTCAACTTCACATTTTCTGGGATTTCCTATTCCAGCAGCAATTAACGCGTAAGAACGCCCTTGAGTGGTAAATTGAATGTTTGGTTGATATAAGTCTAAACTGTTTCTTCCTACAGCTAAAGCATCAGGAAAGGCGCGACTGAAATTGCGACCGATAAAGCCATTGCTCCCTATAATGATCAGGGGATGAACCAATAGTAATCTCCCGTATAGCCTGTTTCATGAAAGAGCTTTTTCCATTCTTCCACATGAAGAATCGTCTTTGCTGTTAAATTCCAATTCAGCATTAACTCTTTTTCTTCATCGGTGCGATAAGCATCGACTGTAATAAAGCTTCGTCCCTTGCTTACCCGTTCAATTTCTTTAAGCGCTTGCACCAATTCTTTTTGTTCTAAATTATGGATGGTATTAATCGAAACAACTAGATCGAAGGAATGGTCTAGATAAGGAAGAGCACGTGCATCAGCCACTTTTAAATAGGGCTTGACCTCCTCCTTGCTTTGAAGAATTGCATATTCCGAAACATCTATCCCAGCTACTTGGATTCCAGGAACCAATTCTCGAAAATCATAGAGCATGAATCCTTTGGCACATCCCACATCTAAAATCTTCGAATGAGCAGAAAGACCATAATATTTTTGGAACGTAGGAACTACTGGCTGCCAAAAACGTGGATGATAGGAAAATCCGCCATATCCATGTCGGCGCTCACCGTCAAAAAATTCTTTCCCAAATTGACGAGCAATGCGACGATCTTCTTCAGTTTTGGAAGCTCCTCTTTCTGCAACATTCCGTTTGGTTTTTGGATAATTTTCTAAAAGATCGATCTCAGTGCCCATAATCCTTATTCCTTATGTATGTATTCCAAAGGTTGTTTTTCGATCTCATCAAATGCCCGATTAATCCATTCAATAGTGCCTTTTATCCCATGGTCCAAAGAAATCGCTGGTTTCCATCCCAATTCTTTGCGTGCTTTACTTGAATCAATTGTATATGCTTGATCCTGTCCTAATCGTTCTTCAACACTATCTACAACGTCTTCAAATCGCATTCCTAGCTTTTCAGCAATCTTCCATACCACTTCTTTGACTTGAACACCTTGATCAGGCGAAAGATGATAAATTTCACCAGATTTCCCTTTTTCCATTGCTAAAAGCTCTCCTCGAGACACATCACGAATATGGATATAGGATTTAACCGCTTGTCCACCTCCATGTAGAGGAATTTTCTTTTTCTGTTTCATGTAGATGATGGCACGTGGAATGATTTTAAAAAGCTGCTGATATGGTCCATAGACATTAGTAGCACGAATCATGACCAAAGGAAACTGGAAGTTTTTTGCAAAGGTAAACAGAGAAAGATCCCCTGCTGCTTTTGAGGCTGCATAGGGCGTACTTGGATTCAAAGGAGCATCTTCGCTAATAAACCCTTGGCAAGTGCCATAAACTTCGGGGGAAGAAATGTGTACGTATTTTTTAAGACAACCCTTGCCTTTGAGGAGATTCGCTAATTTAGTGAGCGCGACAGCATTGGTTTGAAACCAATGATCAGGGTGTTTCCAGCTGGGTGCTACTTCGCTTTGAGCGGCAAAATTGACTACATATTCTGGCTGGAATTGATCTACAATTTTTTCAAGTTTGTCCAGATCTCGATTAAGATCGATTTGCTGGAAAGAGAAATGAGCTGTGTTACGCTGTTTGTAGGGTAAAAAAAGGGAGCTTTTTTCTTCAGAGCGACTCACACCAATCACTTCATAGTTGCCTTCTTCGAGCAATAAATCTACAAAGTCACTCCCTGAAAAGGAGTTACTACCAATGACGAGAACTTTTTTCATGATATCCATCGAACGCAGAGTTTAGTCTTGAGCGGCAATTGTCTATTTCCAAAATTTTCTCAACAAGAAAAAAACGCTTATGTATTTAAAATGGCCCTGTGAAGCTTTTATCGGGAACATCAAGCGGTGTAGCCATTTTTTCATTTAAGATTTGTGTAACAAGTGCTCGTGCTTTCGTAGGGCGTTTAAGCATTTCTAATACAGTGATGGCAATGTCTTTGGCCGTTGGATAATAGTGATTTGCCAAAGCCCAGCTTGTGGGAGTCAATCTATCTGGAAAAGTGAGCCTCTTAGGAGGCACTTTGAGTGTATCAAATGCTTCTTCAGCTATCAAAGAGCATATTTCAGCTGCAAACCCACACGTTTTCCAATCTGGGTCAGCAATTAAAACATGACCAGTTTTCTTGACTGAATTGAGAAGCGTTTCTTTATCCAAGGGTTTCAATGTGCGTATATCGACTATTTCGACAGAAATGCCATCCTCTTGCAAAAAACGGGCTGCCTTGTAGGCTTCCATAGTCATGTGTGAACAGGCTATAATTGTCAGGTCAGTTCCTTCTACCACGACTTTAGCTTTGCCCAACGGTACAGAATAGAGTGTAGAAGGGACTTCTCCATAGATAGAATGTAACCAACGATGTTCAAGGTAAACAACCGGATTATTATCTTGCACAGCAGAAACTAATAACCCTTTAGCATCATAAGGAGTGGAAGGCATCACCACTTTTAATCCTGGCACGTGGGCGAAATAACTATGCAACGTTTGAGAGTGTTGGGGCCCTTGTCCCCAGCCACGGCCAATAATGAGTCGTATAACAAGCGGCACGCTCAGCTTCCCGCCAAACATGTAATGCCATTTAGCTGCATTATTGATAAGTTGATCCAATGCAAGAAGAAAAAAATCCACACGCTGATGTGTCATGATAGGACGCATGCCAACAAGTGCAGAACCGATAGCAATTCCTGTCATTCCATTTTCAGAAGTGGGCATGTCTAGTACACGATTTGAACCATACTTTTTTTCCAATCCATTTGTGGTGCCAAAAATTCCTTTAGGATCAGGAACACCCAATCCCATCACATAAACAGAAGGGTCCGCTTCCATCAGTTGATCTGTGGCTTGCAAAATCGCTTCGCTATATTTAATCTCAGGCATAGATTTCTTCTTTTTCTTCTCTATCGGGAAAAGGGCTGGCTTCCGCAAACAGAAATGCTTCCTCAATTTCTTTTTCAATTTCTTGCCGATTACCTTGAAGGGCAAGTGCAGGATCTCGTGCTTTCCAATATTCTACTTCAGTTTCAGGTTGATAAGGGTCAAGATCAGGCCCACAATGTTCTCTGAAACGATACGTCGAAAGTTCAAGTAAGCAAGGACCAAGACCTGCACGAATGTGGTCTGTCGCCTTTTTAGCTAGAATGGAAACTTCGTTCAAACAATTTCCATTGCCTTGTAGTGCAAATATGCCATGCGCTTCAGCTAAAAGAGGGATGCTCCTTTCCTTGGGTTGACGCACATCAAGGGGTGAATAAACGGAATAAAGATTATTTTCGCAAACAAAGAGAACAGGCAGGTTCTTAAGGGCAGCAAAATTCAAACTTTCGGAAAAAACACCCTCCTCCGTGGCTCCCTCACCAAAAAAAATGACGACAAGCCTTGTCTCGCCTTTTAATATTGATCCAAAAGCCGCGCCTACGCCTATAGGGATGCTTCCACCCACAATAGGAGTAGATCCTAAAAATCCAGCGTCTAAATCCACTAAATGCATGGAGCCACCACGACCGCTACAACAGCCCATTTTTTTACCATAGATCTCCGCAATCATGCGTTTAAGACTTCCCCCTTTGGCAAGATAATGCGCATGGGCTCTATGACCGCTCACAACATAATCTGTAGGATGCAGGTGAGCACATACACCAACAGCCACTGCTTCTTGCCCAATGCTGAGGTGAACGGGGCAACGCATTTTTTGTTCAGAATAGCGCGTCGCAATGGCTTCTTCAATCATGCGAATACGCAAAACCTGTTGTTCTAAAGTAGTCTGGTGAATCATTTCATTAAGCGAGTAATATATTTACACAAGGCTATTTTTGATATAGATTCCTTGTTTCCAACAACCTGTACTCCCATAGCTGCAGCAGCAGAGCCCAAAAAACCTGTAAGCAACAAAGGGAAGTGTTTAGCTGCACAAAGGCTGGCCAAAGCAAAATAGCTGTCACCAGCTCCTACGCGATCGACCGTGTGCATGGTAAGTGCAGGGATATAAATAGGAGCTCCATAAGCATGATGCAAAAATACGCCATGGACTCCACGTGTGACCGAAATCTGGGGACAACCCAAGATCTGGGCAATATCAGCAGCCACAGTTTCCAAACGGCTTGTACGATCATGAGCGGCTAACCTGAGTTCAGGCTCATTTAATGAAATAAAATCCGCGCGTGTGTAGTGCGTGACCACATTATACCCTCTATTGCCACTATTTGTCTGAGTGTTCACAGCTAAAAAATTGGGCAAATCACATAAGTCATGCACAAGCGCTGAATTAGTAAAGCCGTTTCCAAAATCACACACCAAAATCAGATCAAATTCTTTAGCCCGTTCTTTAAGGAAAGTGAGAATTTGATCCGTTTGAGGTGGCTGAAGTAAAGCGTCATTACTGGAATAAAGTTCAAAAAGTTTTGTGATCGACTTTCCATCTTTTAAGACAAAACGTGTTTTTGTCAGCGTAGGATATTCATCAAAAAAAACAAACTTCCTTTCTATATTGGCAGCCAATTTTTCCATAATGAGGGGCAAATATGTGCATTGACTCCCCAAAGCTGTCAAAAGGGTGACACTTTTGCAGAAGGTCGAAAGATGGTTGCACATGATCAAAGAGCCGCCTAAAAACACCTCTTTTTCGAGCTTTCTTGCTGTCAAATGCACGCCCTTTCCTGACTGTCCTAAAGGATCTACATATTGATATTCATCGATGATTGCATCTCCAATCACCAACACATTAAGATGGCTAAGGTCTTCCACTCTCTCCAAAATCTCTGTTAAAGAAAACTTTCTTTTCAAAGAGTGAATGAAAGGCGCTATTCGCGTAGCATCCTCATCGAAAAATCGATTAATCAATTCAGAGGAGCTAAAGACGATATCATCGGTGTAATAAATCTGGCCACCGACATTCGTAATCGCGACAGCTTCTTCGGAAATTTTTTGGGTGATATCTTCATTGTGATTGCAGTATTCCTTCCCTTTTACATAAACATTTGGCCTAATTTTCCTAATGATAGAAACTGCATCTGGAGAATCATTGAGGACAACATAATCAACGTAAACCAGAGCGGCGAGCTGTTCTAGGCGCAAGCTCTCATTAAAGGCAGGCCTGCCTGGTCCTTTATTGACAAATCGGTCTGGCGTGATGGAGACGACAAGCTTATCGCCTTGATTTTTTGCTTCTTGCAAATGACGCAAATGTCCTGGGTGAAGTAGATCAAATACCCCATGACAGTGCACAATTCGCCTTCCTAGTTTTTGCTCTTCAGCAACTACACTGCCGATGTCGCTAAGTGTTCTGATTTTATCTTGCATGTGTCCACGATTGTATGAAGGAGGAAAAAATGTCCGGTTTCTACCAAGCCATAATCCTGACTGTCTAGCCAAAAATTTAAATCACCCAGACGACGTAAAGGATTGTGAGAAGAGAATCCTGAAAAACTCATCACAGAGGTCTTTTTTTCTTTTGCCACTTTTACTGCTTCAATGATGTTTGGAGATTTCCCTGAACTAGAAATTGCCACAAGCAAATCATGCGATTTGAGATTACGTAACAAAGGGATTTTATAGACATTTTCATAGCCGCAATCATTGGCAAAACAAGTCAGCAGATTAGAATCTGAAAATGTGGCTGCTGCAATTTCCAAAGTACGTAAAAGATCGGTGCAAAAGTGAGAGGCAATCCCGGCACTTCCTCCATTTCCGATCACATACACAATTCCTTCCACTTTGTTCACTTGATAAAGTAAAAAGTGTGCCATTTCTAGCGCTTCATGTGCATTGATCATTTCATTGTGCGTGGAATAAATGCATTTATCGAGAACATCCGTTAATGCGTTTAGCCGGTTTTTGAACATGCTTTCTCTGTTTCCTTTCCATTACCCAAATGTTGAAACCAACTCTTTGTTGCCTTTTCGATAGATTTAGGTTCCCACAAAGGGGCATCTTTGTAATCTTCAATGCAGGCAAGCAATTGAGCGACTCCCTTTTCAAAAGATACTTCGGCTTTCCAAGCTAATTGACTTTCAATTTTTCGCACATCAGCAAACGTACAATCAGGCTCTCCTGGCCGTTTAGGAATATAAATTACTGCGCCACCCAGAAGCTCCACAAGTCGATTCACACTATGATGTGAAGAACTGCCGACATTGAAAGCCTCACCTGAAATTTGACTATTCGCTGCTGCAACAAATGCCCGAGCGACGTCAGTCACAAAAGTGAAATCACGAGTTTGGCGACCATCTCCCACTACAGTGAATGGCTTGCCGTGAATTTTTTGGGCTAAAAAAACACCAAAAACGGCTCCATAGGTCCCACTTGTTCGAGAACGTGGTCCATAAACGTTAAAAAGGCGCAAACTGAGTGTAGGCATTTGATATACTTTATTCCAATGCAGCACGAGCTCCTCACCTAAATATTTAGTGAGGGCATAAGGATATTGAGGGGCTATTGGGGTACTTTCTGGTGTAGGATAAACAGCAGGAATGCCATAGGAAGAAGAAGACGCTGCATAGATAAAGCGCTTTACACAGCATTTTCGTGCACATTCTAAAACAGTAAAGGTGCCTTCTACGTTGACTGAATAATAATCTCGAGGATTTTCGATTGAAGGCACAATATCAGCCAATCCAGCAAGATGAAAAACCCAATCCACTCCCTCAAATAATGGTCCCAATTTTTGTTGATCGCGAATATCCACTTCATGGAAGGAAAAGCAGGGATGATTTGAAATAGAGGTTAGGTTTTTTAAGCGTCCGGAATAAAGATTATCTACAACAATCACTTCATGGCCAAGTGTGAGCAATAGCTCTGATAAATGGCTTCCAATAAAGCCAGCACCCCCCGTGACAAGCGTTCTCATTTAAGATTGATCTCCTTCATAGTTTGAATATTAAAATAACGCTTATCGTTGAATGAGTTAGGAAGCTTTCCAGCATGAAAGGCATCCAATAGGCTTTGTACAGCATCTTCTAGTGACCTTAAAGGAACAAATTGGAGTTTCTCCGCAATTTTTTTGGAAGAAACGTGATATGAACGATTGTCATTTGTGGGGACCATTTCTACTTCACAGTCTCCCACAACTTGCGCCACAATATTTCCAATTTCAGAGACAGTATGATTATGGTAACCTACATTGAAGATTTCCCCTTGAATCTTCTCTTCAGGTTGCTCCAAGACATGAATATACGCATCGACCATGTCATCAATATGGATATTGGGGCGCATTTGATCGCCTCCCATAATTTTGATTTTTTTGTTATGGTAAGCATGATTTGTCAAAATGTTGACCACAACATCAAGCCGCTGTCGAGGGGCATATCCACACACAGTTGCAGGGCGCAAAATAGTGCAAATGAAGGAAGGGTCCAAATGCCGGAGCAAAACTTTCTCACATAAGGCTTTGTATTTGGAATAGTCGGTAAGTGGCTCTAAAGACATCTCTTCTGTCACATCATTCTCTTCTTTGACTCCATATACTGAAGAAGAGGAGGCGTAAATAAATCGACGGATCTTATTTTTTTTAGCAAGCAAGACAAAGGGCTCAAATGCGTCGTAATTGATGGATTTTCCTAATTCTGGATTGAGTTCAAAACTTGGATCATTAGAAATGCAAGCTAGGTGGATCACATAATCGCAACCCTCAAGTGCTTCTTGAACCTTTCCTGGATCACGGATATCGCCTTTGACCTCTTTGAGTCTAGCATGAGGTGTAAAAATGCTATCTCCATAAAGATAAAGATCTAGAACTGTCACTTCATATTCTCTATTCAAAAGAGCAGGAACAAGCTTTGAGCCTACATATCCAGCACCACCAGCAACAAGAACGCGCATGAAACAACCTTACTACTTAATTTAACGATCTGATATAGATTCACTCGATTAATTTTTGCAAGTGAAATGAGTCTGCCTTATGGAACCTCTTTTAACCATCATGATGCCTAGCTACAACTATGCAAAATTCCTCAGGCAAGCTATTGAAACGCTTTTAAATCAAAGCTTTGCTGATTTCGAATTTCTGATTGTGGAAGATGGCTCAACTGATGAAAGTCCTGAGATCATCAGAGAATATATGCAACAAGATCGACGCATTAAAGCGATCTTTCATTCACGCAATCAAGGCATGTTGCAATGTGTTAATGAAGGGACAGCACAAGCAAAAGGAAAATACATCCATTACCTAGCAGCTGATGATTATCGGTATCCTGGTTTTTTGCAAAAATGCATGGAAGTGCTCACAAACAAGCCAGAACTCGGTATGTGCTGCACTCAATTCCATTATGGCAATGAAGAAAAGCTTATTCTAGAGACGTGTGGTTTTGAAACAGACCTGAGCATCACTTATTTTGATCCAAAACAGATGGTTGAGGCATTTTTTAAGCAAAACTTAAAAATTTTCGCCTTAGCTGCGATCATAAAAACAGAGCTTGTGCAACGTTTTGGAGGGTTCGATCCTCAATTGTATTACCTTTCTGATTGGTATTTGCTCAACGAAATTGCCTTTAATCAACCTATGGCACTCATTCGTGAACCTCTTTCACGTTTTCGTATTCATGATTCCAACTTTAGCAATGTCTACAGACATAATAAAAAGACCAAAAGAGCGGCATATGCCAGGCTATTCGAGAAGCTAAATTTCAAAGAAAATGCATTTTATAAAGAGCAAGTGCGCAAGTCGGGGATTATGGGCTTTATTTTTCAGGACCTTTTTTGGAGGCTCTTATTTCATCCCAAATACCTCTCGTTTTGGCCTTACATCAATGCTAAATATCCAATCAAACAAAAGCTAAAGAGGTCCCTAAGGAAAAAATTAGGCCTAAAAGTAGAAAATTAAGAAATTTTCCTTAAAACCTATTTTCAATGAAATGAGATTTTTAAGGCAGATCCTAAGATTGTGTTCAAATCTATTGACACAGTTTTTTCACTATGAGAATTTGGAGCATATTCGATGAACAAAAACACTCCTGAAGTTTCCATCATTATTCCTTGTTATAACTATGCGCGCTATCTACGTGCTTCGGTGGATTCGGTACTTGATCAAGACTATCCAGATTATGAACTCATCTTGATCGACGATGGCTCTGTTGATGATACTTGGAATATCATGCAAGAATATGCAGCTAAAAGTTCCAAAATCCGCATTTTTAGGCATGAGACTAATCAAGGCATTTTTAAAGCGAATAGTCATGGATGGCAAGAAGCACGTGGGAAGTATTTGCATTTTTTTAGTTCAGATGACATCTACCAACCTTCATGCCTTTCGAAAGTCATGAATTTTTTCCACGAACATAGTTATCTCGGACTGGTCTGCACAGATATCGGCTATTTCAAAGATGGTTCACAAAACGTGACGACAAACACGCTTTTGCCCAGTTGTAAGAAACCGAGATTTTTCACTAAACATGAGATGGTCCCGCTGTTTCAAACGACTAATTTCTGGATCCCTGGCTTAACTTGCGTGGTTAAGCAAGAAACTTTAAAAAAATATGGCCATTTAGATCCTAAGCTTGAAAACATTTCTGATTGGTTTTGTTTTCACAAAATTGCCCTCTTTGAAGGGGTGGGCTATATCCCAGAGAGTTTAATTTCCATGCGCTTACATGATCAAACTTACACCTCACGTGTAAAGCGGGATAAAAAAAGGCGTCGCGCCACCTATTATCATCTTCTTCATTATCTCCTGTATCATAAAGACGAACGCGAGCAGTTCAAACAATCAGGATTGCTCTCTTTCATTTTCGATGAGCTTTATTGGAAATTACGTTTAGATCCCCGTTATTTCACCTTCTGGCGTTATTTGAAGAAAAAATGAGATGACATCATGGATGCCATCCTATCCAGACACATTTGATCCTCCTACACTAGGTCATTTAAATATTATCCAAAGGGTCGCCAACAAATTCGATCGGCTTGTGATTGCTCTTGGAAAAAATTCTTCAAAAACTGCATCAGCTTTTTCTATTGAAGAGGCTGTATTCCAACGACTCTTTTTTAAAAAATAGACACTCTAAGTTTTAATAATATGCCTTTTCAATTTGAATTAACTATACCTTGGTGAAAATAAAAACAGGAAAGTGCTGAGTGCTTACCTCGTCGGCCTGTCCAAAGCGAATGCGATACTCCTCAACCTCTTTAGGTGTATCTTGTTTACCGTAGTATTGACGACAGCATAGAATTTCCTTTCTCAAAGCTGCACAAAAGACGTCTTGATTTGTATATTCATATATACAGTTTCCATCAAGATAGCCAAACGAATCCCTAGAACGCCAAAATGCAAATGTATGACCACTACCTTGCGAGCAGACAGAAAAATCTAATCTGCCTTTTGTACCTACCACTTGGATATGCTTTTTGAAAGCTTCAATCCAAGATTTTTCATTTTCAAGTTCCTTAGCATAAAGACAATGTTGCTTTTCTTTCAAAGGAGAATCGGGACATAACTGTATGTAAATTATTTCTTCTAACTTAATGGCTAAAGCAATTTTTTTAGCGGATTTATAAGGTTTCTCATGCATTCGTTTTAATTGAGCCATTGCTGTACCAAAACAATTTCCTTCTAGAGTTTTTGTAAACAAAGCTTCACGAGTTGCATGATTTTCTTCTGTCAAAACAGTAATATGGCCTTCCATTTTTAATCGATCAAATGCTCGTTCAAAAGCTAATCTGTATTCCGGAGTGTCTGGTTGCGGAATATTAATGCAGAGAACAGACGAGGTTGAGTTGTAAAAGTATCTAAAAGCGTACATTGAAACAGCAGAAGCAAGTACTGAGAAAAAGCGTGAACTTGGCGGCATATTCTTATCTGTAAAGATGAAATAGGTTGCGGCTGCGGCAAAAAATGAATTTTTTAAACAATCTTGATGATAATAGCTTGAAAGTGAAGACATAATTACATTATTCTCAAAATAGTATTATCCAAGATGTTGCGCAGTGAAAAATAATGCACCCATCTCATAGATGATTCAGTTTTTAAAATTATACCTTGGTGTAAATGCAGACAGAAAAGTGCTCAGGGTTTATCTCATCATCTTGTCCAAAGTGCACACGATCTCTCTCAATATCCTCAGGCGTATCTTTTTTACCAGTATTGACGATAGCGTAGAACTTCGTCTCTTAGTGCTTTACAAAAAACTTCGCAATTTGTGTATTCGTGTAAAAAATCTCCATTAAAAAAACCAAAATGATCATTGGAATGCCAAAAAGCAAAAGTATGTGAGCTCTTCGCATTGACAGAAAAGCTTAACCTGCCTTTTGTACCTATAGCTTGAATTTGTTCTTTGGTTGCCTCAATCCAACTTTTTTCACTTTCAAGTGCAGGTGCATAAAGGACGCACACTTTTTCTTTCCAAGGAAGAGCGAAACTAAGGTCACGAGTATTACTAGGAAACCAATGAAAACCTCGACGACAAGCTCCATAAGCAGAAGGAATAAATAGAGTACGCAATTGTAAATAAATCACTTCTTCTAGCTTAATTGCTTTAGCGACTTGTAAGGCAGATTTATTAGGCTGTTCATACATGCCCCTCAATTGGGCCAAGGTTTGACCAAAACATACTCCATCCAAAATTTTTCTAAATAATCTTTCTCGACACTTCTCATCCTCTTCTTCTGCAATGTGACCTTCATTTTTCAATCGTTCAAAAGCACGATTAAAAGCTGCTCTGTATTCTGGAGTATCGGAGGGCTGAATGTTTGCAATAGGGCTAGGGATTTTGTTGAAGAAATATCTAAGAGCATACATCGAAATAGCACAGGCAAACGCCATAAAAATGCGTGTACAGGATGGTGTATCCTCATCTGTAAAGACAAAATAAGCTGCAGCCGCAGCAAAAGCGGAGCTTTCTAAGCAGCCTTGGTGATAAGGGTTTGTCATCAAAGACATGGATAAAAGTCCTCGCTTATAGAAATAAATTAAAAAAATAGGGAGTATTATCGATTATCTAATCCTTATATTCAATAGTGAAAGATTCCAAACCTTCCGGGAGATCCGATAAGCTATCGAGATAATCCATATAGCAACTCTCTAAATTAAGAGTTTTTAAGTTACTTGGCAAATTTGTTAATATTTTAAGCTTGAAATTTACAATAGTTAAAGATTCTAAATTTTCAGGAAAATCAGATAAACTATCGATCCGGCAACCATCTAAATGAAGAATTTTTAAATTATTTGGCAAATTTGTTAGTGTTTTAAGTTTGGAATTTACAATAGTTAAAGATTCTAAATTTTCAGGAAGACCAGTTAAAGCTTCAACTTTGCAATCTTGTAATTCAAGAGCTTTTAAATTTTGCGGAAATGCAAACAAGTTTTTAATCTTACCATTTAATTTGAGCGTCTCTAAATCTAATGGGAGCTCAGGCAATGCTTCAAGTTCCTCCACCCCTAATTCTAATTTTTTTAGAAATTGAGGAAAATAAAGAGGTAACTCCTCACAAATACCAAATAGTTGAATCTCTTTTAAACTAGGTGGAAAATGTGATATAGATATGTAAGGCGATGTAATATTAAGTGATTCTAAAGCGCTTTTTTCTAAAAAAATCTTATCTGTCAGCGCATTTTTTTGTAGATTAATCTCAAGCCTTTTTATTGGAAAATTTGTTAAAACATTTTCCATAGCGTCTTTGCTTGGAATAACACTCAGTTTTAATTCTTTTAAATTCTGCAGCGCATCGCTTAAAGCAAAAAGTGTATTTATATCATGCGTATGCATAGCAACTGGGATGTCAGGGAAAAAAGAAAGAACCTGCATGACGAGATCTAAAGTTCTTTTATCAGTAGCTGATTCGTCAGCTGCTTTTATCTCGATCTTTTTATCTTTCTCAATTTCAAGGGTCATTGTTTCAATATGCATATTTATCCGGGCATTTTGCGGAAAACAAGAGATGATTTGTTGAAGCTCAAGCAGAGTTTCACTATTGATATTTTCATCAATTGCAATAAAATAACGGGTTCCTCCTAATTCATATCTGCAAAGCTGGACTTTTCCGTCAAAATAAGAAGTTGCGTTTGCTAGAAGGGCATCAATTAAATTTTTGTCCTGTAAATTAAAAGCTGCCGCACACGCTTCCACAAAATCGTGTTCTTGAAGCGTACGGACATATTCCCCCAATTTGAGCTGAAGCATCTTTTGTAAGTCAGGGAGATTCCATTCATGGATGCTTCTTTGGTACAAATCTTCAATAATAGTTAATACTTCATGATTTTTTTGTTTATCCACATGCTGAGTTATAATTTTATTGAGCTCAGTATCAAGCTGCGCAAGGTTTATATTTTCAAAATTTTTAAATAGGATTTTTACAAATGATAAGATATTCTGATCACAATGCATTTTAATAGTATTCGTTTGAGATTCGTGCATCTCGGACATTAACATTGTGCGAAAGTATTTGCTGCTTGAAAGAAGTAAGAATTTATTACATTGTATTTTTTCATCATCAGAAAATTGTATGATCACCGGCGCAAGTAAAAATTTTGTATGCGCTAAATTAGCAATACTCAAGACTTGTGCTCGAGTCAATTTACCCTTAGCTCCTTCTTTAGTGATTATCATGACTATGTCATTGGCGATCTTTAAATTACGTTCCACCCACAATTGATTGGCGTTTTCGAAATAAACAATTAATTCATTGATAGACTCAAATTTGGAGAAAAAATCATTTTCGTCCTTAACATCCTCATACAATTTATAATTAGTATTATTTGTGTTAATTATAATTTGTGACATATTATACCTTTTTGTTTAAAGATTCTTTATAATTTATACTTTTATGATTTATAAATCAAATAAAAACATATTGTTTAGATGCTTTAAATAAATTTAATTAATTACAAGCATCAGTTTTTCGAATAAAATAATAAAATTAGATCTCGAATTGAATTCCTTTTAATTTGCAAAATGTTGGCATAGTACTTGCTCTACAAGTTAGAAAAGGAGCTATTATGAACCAATTGAATGAAAAAGTTGCCGTTGTTACAGGAGCCTCTTCAGGAATTGGAGAAGCCACAGTCCATGCCTTAGCACAAGAAGGGATTAAAATCGCTGCTGTTGCTCGCAGAAAAGAACGCTTGGAAGAGCTGCAAAAAAAGTTCAATGGACAAGTCCTGCCCATTGCTGCAGATATCACCAAAGAAGAAGAATCCAAAAAAGCCATCGAACAGACTATCAATAAATGGGGAAGAGTAGACATTTTAGTTGCTAATGCCGGCCTGATGCACTTAAGTCCTATACGTGAATCTAAATTGGAAGAATGGCGCAATATGGTCGACATCAATGTAATGGGATTAATGTATAATGTCTATCATGTACTACCCTATATGACGAAACAAAAGGGCGGCCATATCATTACTCTCTCTTCCGTGGCTGGCAGGAATATATTTCCTAACGGAGCGGCTTATTGTGCCACAAAATTTGCGGTCTGCGCTTTTTCTGAGGCATTAAGACAAGAGGTATGTAAAGATAACATTCGAGTCACCACTATCGAGCCTGGCGCAGTACGTACCGAGCTTGCTAATCACGTCTCACATGATGGAGCAAAAAAGTTTCTGCAAGATTTTTTTTCATCCATGGAAATGCTCCAAAGTAAGGATATTGCAGAAGCCATACTTTATGCTTTGAAACAACCACCCCATGTCGATGTTAATGAACTACTCATCCGCCCCACTGCACAAATTCAGTAGTGTTGCATAAATTTCAGTGCATCCTCGATAGTTGCCATGCAAAAAGGCATGGCACTTTCAAAGACACAAATAAATTTAGGCGCTAATTTTGTAGGCAAGGGCTGGACTGCACTTTTAGCCCTAGTGATGACTCCCCTATATCTGCGTTTTCTGGGAGTTGAGTCTTATGGTCTGATTGGATGCTATAGCGGCTTGTGTGCAATTTTTTCCGTAGTCGATTTTGGAATGGGAGAAGCCTTTTGCAGAGAGACGGCACGCTTTTTTGCACGCAATACACTGCATGTATCCGTTCGAACTTTGGAGATTTTATATTGGTCGCTAGGCGCACTTTTAAGCCTGACCTTCATCTTATTAGCACCCTGGATCAGCAACTATTGGCTACATGGTGGCTACCAATTTGATCCTGAAAGAGTTTGCACTATTCTCCGGCTCATGGGGGTTGCATTTTTCTTTCTATGGCCACAAATTTTTTATAGCAAAGGTTTGCTTGGCTTACAGGCGCATCTACTCAATAATCTTGTGCTCATCTGTGGGTCTTCCTTGAGATATTGTGGGAGCTTAGCTGTCCTTCTTTGGAAGCCTTCACTTGAAGCTTTTTTTTATTGGCAGATCTTCAGCGCTTTTGCCCATACAGCATGCATTGCCCTTTCCACATGGAACAAACTCCCTTTTTATCGTATGAAAGTGGCTTTTTCAAGAGAGGTCTTTTCACATTTTTGGAAATTTAGTTTAGGAATGAGTGCCATCAGTGTGACCTCCGTGCTGTTACAGCAAATGGATAAGCTTCTCATTAGCCATTTTTTTTCATTCGAAGCACTCGGTTACTACTGTTTTGCTTACACCATCGCTTCTTCTCTTTATTATCTTATACAGCCCATCCTGTCTTATTATTACCCTTTGTTTATTCAGTGTATTGAAAACCAAGACTACTCTTCTCTAAAATCCACCTATCGGACTGTCTATAAACTCCTCCTTTGCCTTCTTGCCCCTACAGCTCTCTGTTTGATTTTTTTCGGGCAAAAAATTGTTCGTCTATGGACATCCGATCCTCACCTAGCAGAAACTTGTGCACCTCTCATATCGCTGCTCGTAGTGGGCATTTTGTTGAATGGTTTTGCGAGCCCCTCCTTTTATTTGCAATTTGCCTTTGGACACACACGCCCTCTTCTCACCATCAATCTTTTTTCTCTCGCCCTCTTAACTCCTCTGTATGGATGCCTAGTGTACATTTTGGGAATAAAAGGCGTGGCTAGTTTTTACATTTTATTGAATTTAGGCTACATACTCTTTAATATTTCTTACGTAAGCAGAAAATGGGCTCTTCTCTATGGATGATCTCGTCTCTATTATCGTTCCTAACTACAATCATGGTGTCTATTTACCACGAGCTATTCAATCCATTCTTTCTCAGGAGTATCGTCATTTTGAACTCCTCCTTATTGAAGACGCCTCCACGGATCAAAGTCGAGAAATTATTCAGGAATATAGCCAGCAAGATTCCCGTATTCGTATCGTGCAACATGAAGTGAACAGAGGTGTCTTCTATTCAATGAATGAGGGTTTGGAAGTAGCTCGGGGAAAATATATCCAATTTCTTGGAGCAGATGATTTCTACCTGCCAGGCTTTCTCAGCAAATCTATCGCTTTGCTCAAGCAGCATCCCACAATGGGCTTGTCAGCCTGTGAGAGCTATTTTTATTTCAACCAACCTGATCAGCGACACATTTATCCCTTCACTTTAAATCTTAAGGAACATTGTCTTTTGAAGCCGAAAATGGTCGCTCAAATGCTACGTAGAACATTTTTAAAATTTTCCGGAACTAACTGTATTGCACAGACCGAATTGGTCAAAAATTTAGGAGGTTTCGAAGCCAAATTTAACGCCTCTTGTGATTGGCTGATATTCACTAAAATTGCCTTGCGCTTTGGAGCTGTCTACATTCCGGAACCCTTAGTCTGCTGGAAGAAAAATAATACGGGAGTATCTGCAAGTATTTTACGTGATAAAAAAGGGCGTCGTGCAATGTATGCGCATGTTATGGAAGATCTCGCTCATAGTCCAAAAGATCTCTTTCAGCATTTTAAAACTTCAGGAGAATTAGGCTGTGTACTCAAATATGCCCCTGTGGAATTTTTGAAACGACCCAAATTCTGGTCCTTTCTTCCTGCGATTTTAAGCCGTTATATGAGCCGGCAATGGAAACGTCGCTTGTCCGGCTTTTTCCAAAAGCGCATAAGTGATGGCAAGATGAGTCCAAATATACGTGCGTAAAATGCCTTGATTAAATTGTAAAACACAAAACATCACAAATAAGGCAACACACAAATTCAGCGTATAATAGGGTGCTTGCTTAAAAGCTTGTCTAGCTTTTTGTAAAAGGACACAAGTTAAAAAACAAAAGGCTAGGCAACCCAAAATGCCTAAACTAGCCAAGATTTCTGTAAAGACATTCATTGGCTCAAAATTTTTGAGAATATTGATCTGAGATAGGTCATAGTGTTGATCAAAAAAAATGTACTGCTGGTCCCCTGCTTGCCATGCTGTGTAGAGATAGGGGGGGCAGCCGCCTAATCCGACTCCCACACAAAGGTTTTCCAGGAAAATATGCCACGTATTTTTGATGCCTATCCATCTTTGATAAAAAGAATGGTGCTCCAAAAAACCGAAAAAGAAAAATTTCAAATAAAATTCTCTAATCAAAAAAGGAGCTAAGATAAAAAGGCTTAAACCAGCTACTAAGAACGAGCTGATGAGCTTTAAACTTCTTTTGCGCATTTCTTTTTCTTTAAATAGTAGAAATGCAAGAACAAAAAAAAGGCCATACGCAAAAAGTGTAGAGGTCGAGGTCGAGAGTAAAAAAAGTGTGTTGATCAAGAGGACTTTTACAAAATTCAATTGCTTTGGAAAAAAAAATTCCTCTTGTGGCGAAGTGATAAAATGCGCATTGCAGAGTATGACAAAAGGAGTCATATAGAGTGCATAAAATGAGGGCTCATATGCAAAGGCATTAGGTCGTACAATCATACCCAAAATTCTTTGTTGGGCAAATGGATCGCTTACCCCAAAGAGTGAGATGAGAAGTTGTAAGAAAGCATAAATGCCTACCACAACAAAAGAAAGTCCATAGAGCGAAACGACTTTTTTGTGATCGCAGAAGATGATCAAGAAGTAGGGAACAAGTAGATAGCACACAAGTGTCCAGCCATACCAACCTAAAAAAGTCATGCTTCTTAGTTTATAGGGGGAAAAACAAGCAGAAAGCAGGACAGAAGTCGTTATCGCAAGTAAGGCATAAGCAAATTTTCTCTCTAAAGTGAATAAGCGGGTGCGGAATCTCAAGATTAAGAGCAGGCAGAGCAGAAGCGTGAGCACATTATTCAGCCTTACAGTGTACCCGAAAACCAGAACACTTAATTGATCTGCATGCAAGGTAAGAAAAAAAAGAAAAAGGAGCCCGTAGAAAAGATCGAAATTAAGTCTATTATGTGCTTTCCAATTCAAAAGGAGCATATTACAACTGCTACAGTCATGAGACTCTCTCTTAACCTGAGTTTTGGGTTGGTTTCCCTCATCCTCAGGGATTTTTATGAGGTTAGCTCATAAAATCACCTGATTAGGAGGAAGACCAACCCAAAACGCAGGCTCTTAATATTCAGCGATTTTATTTAGCTTCCTTCTAGCTACAAATCTTTTCACGAAAAAGGGGGCGTGCCGATTGTATTTCTTTTTTAAGGAAATGCCTAAACGCTTGAATGGGTTAATTTTTTCTTTTGCAGAGGAAGACTTTTTCTGTTGAGCTTGCCATGCTCTGACGTAGCCTCCTTGTTGAGGAATAACGCCCGATGTGGAATTAGCCACTTTCTTCGCGATTAAATGGATAAGGAGCATTTTTTTTCCAAAATTTCCATAAGAAAGCTGCTCTAAAGCGCCAGGTTGGTAAGCATAGATAGACCAAGGGCGTTTGCGTTGAGGAGAGTATTCAATCACTTGTGAAGTGACTATTTGATAACGGTTGACATCATAATACTCAAAATAGACCTGTGGAGAATACATATAAAAACCATGATCCACATGATTATTAGAAGGGGAGGCGTGGATAATGATTCCACCTGGTTTGAGCAGAAGATGAATATTTTTTAAAACCTGCGGGAAATTAAACACATGTTCCGCTGTCCCTCCATCATAGATTAGATCGAAACGTCCCCAATACTTTTCAGGTATGGGCTGATTTAAATCCCAAACAATGTCAGCTCCTTCAAAGTCGGAAAAATCCAAGCTATGAACATGCTTAAATCCAAGAGCTTTAAACAAAGTAATGTCATCAATGTATCCTAGCTGTCTGTAATAGGTGTCAAAGCTGGGGCACAACTCTACAGGATCCAACGAGACATCATGCTTAGCCGCATATTTGTAGAGAGTCTTTGCATCAAAGAGAACACATTGGCGGCCTAGTTGTAGGATGCTATCTCCTTTTAGGACTCCCTTTTTTTTCTCGTCCAATAAAAGTCGATAGGCTCCCTTTGCGATACCCATTATTTCATTCTCCTTAACCAGCCACTTTGAAAATGTGTGACATTTTCGCGCAAATCGCTGCGGTTATAGCGTCTCTCGGGATACTCTAATACAAATTCTGGATGCGCAGCAAGAAATTCTTCTACAGCAGCACGTGGATTGTCATGTGCCCATTCCTTTTTTCCTCGTGGAACATCGGTTAAGCACTGCTTAAAGCCATCAGCTACTACAATATAAGAACCCTTAGTCACTAGTTTTGAATACAAATGTAATTCTTGAAGAACATGTTCTTTACTATGATTTGCATCAAGAATGACACAGACTTTTTCACGCGCTTTCACTTGTGCACTAACACGCTTAAACACTTCAGGATCCACCGAACTTCCCTCGATTAGGGAAATAAAAGAGCCAAGAGAATGTTTGGTGATCGCCTCCCGGTTTTGAGCATGCAGATCTACATCGATACCAATGACCCTTCCTTTCGCAGTGAGCACGCAGAGTGAGGCGTAAAAAAGCAGGGAACCTCCAAAAGCAACTCCCGTTTCAATAATCACATCTGGCCTAAGCTCCCAAATCACTTCTTGAAGACGCATCACATCTTCTGGCAATTGGAGGATTGGACGTCCAAGCCAACTGAAGGTATAGTGATAATGGGCATTCCATCCCATCTTCAACCATATTTCAGAAATTAAGGCGAAAGCTTCTTTTGAATAGAGTGAAATTTGTTGTCCTTCACTTGTCAGAGTATGATTCTCTGTATCTATGGTCAATTTTACCACTTAACACCTCTTACACAGGGATTGTTTGATTGGAAAGTGCTGGCATTTGGCCAATGCTTAAATAGTCAAAGCCATGTGCAGTCATTTCCTTGGCTGCATATTGATTGCGTCCATCAAAGAAAGCTTTTCCCTTAAGTTTTGGCAAGATTTGTCCAAAATCGATCACTCTAAATTGTTTCCATTCAGTAACAAGAGCAATGGCATCCGCGCCAGCAGCAGCGTCAAATTCGTCACGACACCATGTAATCTGTGGTGAGCGTCTAAGAAGTGTTTTAGCACGCTGCATAGACACGGGGTCATAGAGGCGTACAAATGCCCCTGATTCGAGTAAATGGCGAATTAAAACCAGCGAAGGGGCTTCGCGCATGTCGTCTGTACCAGGTTTAAAGGCAAGTCCCCAGATTGCTATGACTTTACCTTCCAAGCCTCCCTTGTCTGCAAAATAGGCAGTCATTTTTTCGCCCAACAACTTTTTTTGTTTCTGGTTGACTGCTTCTATGGCATCCAGCAATGGGGTAGAATATTCCAATTCCTGAGCTGTCGCTTTAAGAGCCTGCACATCTTTTGGAAAGCAAGACCCTCCATAGCCTGCACCTGCATAAAGAAAAGCATAGCCAATACGTTGATCTGCACCGATGCCTTTGCGCACCCAATTCACATCTGCTCCGACACGCTCACAGATTCCTGCGACTTCATTCATGAAAGAAATGCGGGCGGCCAACATGGCATTTGCTGCATATTTTGTCATCTCAGCTGAGACTGGATCCATGACGAGGATACGATCATGATTCAAATTAAAGGGTGTATAAAGTTCTACCATCAAAGCGGCCACACGAGGGTTATCTGTGCCAATCACAATGCGGTCGGGTTTCATAAAATCGTTGATTGCATCCCCTTCTTTCAAGAATTCGGGATTAGAGACCACATCGAATTCAATTTGGCTCCCTTTTTCTTTTAATACAGAGCCAATCGTTTCTGAAACAGCACGTGCAGAGCCCACCGGGACGGTCGATTTATTCACAATAATCTTGTAGCTTTCCATCTGTTCAGCGATCTGACGGGCTGCCTGTTTCACATAGGTAATATCGGCGGCTCCATTTTCTCCTCTTGGGGTGGAAACTGCAATGAAACAAAATAAAGCATTGCGGACGCCATAAGCATAATCTGTAGTGAATTCTAGACGCCCAGCCAGCGCATTGCGTTTGACAATTTCTTCGAGACCAGGTTCATAGATGGGAACCACACCCTCTTTGAGTTTTTGGATCTTATCAGGGTCGATATCGAGGCAAATCACATGATGCCCCATTTCAGCAAAACAAGCCCCTGTCACAAGCCCGACATATCCTGTCCCTACGATTAAAATTTTCATAAAGTTGTAACACGTTGCATTTATCGATCTGTTAAATTATACAGATACACCTAAGAAATACCATGGCAAAAAAAATCCTCGTCACAGGGGGAGCGGGCTTTTTAGGCTCCCATTTATGCAAAAAATTGTATGACCTGGGCCATACCGTCATCTGTGTTGATAATTTTTACACAGGTAGTCGAGATAACATTGCCCCGCTTTTAGGCAAACCACGTTTTGAAATTCTCCAGCATGATATTTGTCAGCCTCTTTCTTTAGATGTAGAAGAAATTTACAATTTAGCCTGCCCGGCTTCTCCAATTCACTACCAAACGGATCCTGTACAAACAACAAAGACCAGCGTCTGTGGAGCCATCAATGTATTGGAGTTGGCAAAACGTACTCAAGCAAAAATTTTACAGGCTTCCACAAGCGAAATCTATGGAGACCCACACGTCCATCCTCAACCTGAGCATTATTGGGGCAATGTGAATCCCATAGGTATCCGCGCCTGCTATGATGAAGGCAAGCGCTGCGCAGAGACGTTGTTTTTTGATTACCAGCGCCAATATGGCATCAATATTCGTGTCGCTCGTATTTTTAATACTTATGGACCACATATGCACCCAAATGATGGTAGGGTTGTCTCAAATTTTATTGTACAAGCTCTTCAGAATCAGCAGCTTACAGTTTATGGACAAGGCAACCAAACCCGTTCTTTTTGTTATGTGACAGATTTGATAGAGGGGCTCGTTCGATTGATGGAAACGGATACCTCTGGTCCCGTGAATCTAGGCAATCCGACAGAATTTACGATGCTTGAATTAGCACGCTTGGTCCTAGCACTGACCGATTCTCCATCAAAAATTATTTTTCATCCCTTACCCAGCGACGATCCAAGGCAACGTAAGCCAGATATTAGTCTGGCGAAACACATTTTAGGATGGAGTCCTCAAGTCTCTTTAAGAGAAGGACTCAAGCATACGATCGAACATTTTGAAAAATTGTTCGCAATAGCTTAATATGAAGTACTTTGCTAACAGTGTGCTCGGCTTATGTCAAAAAAAACAATATTAGTCACAGGTGCTGCCGGTTTTATCGGCTTCCATGTCTCCCAAGCATTAAGAGCAAGAGGTGATCTGGTCATTGGTCTGGATAATTTTAACTCTTACTATTCTCCTGAACTCAAAAGAAAGCGTGCAGCGCTTCTTAAAGAGCAAAATATAGAAATGATCGAGGCTGACTTAAATGATCGAAAAAAGTTCGAGCAGCTATTTCAACAACATAATTTTTCTCATGTGCTCCATTTAGCCGCCCAGGCAGGCGTACGGTATGCGCGCTCACACCCCGAAGCCTATTTGGAAAGCAATATCAATGGCTTTCTCTCTCTTTTAGAAACTTTGCGACAAGCTCCACATGTCAGACTGACCTATGCCTCTTCTTCTTCAGTCTATGGTAAAAATACAAAAATCCCCTTTTCCATCACTGACACAACAGACAAACCAGCTAATCTTTATGCCGCTACCAAAAAAGCCAATGAACTCATGGCTTATAGCTATCATCATATTTATGGCATCCGTTCCACAGGTTTGCGATTTTTTACCGTCTACGGTCCCTGGGGCCGTCCTGATATGGCCTATTTTACTTTCACCCAAGCCATCCTTGAAGGCAAACCCATCCATCTCTTTAATCAGGGGATGATGCAGCGCGATTTTACTTATATTGATGATGTTGTCCGTGGAGCGCTCGCTGCTTTGGATTATGAAGGAGACTATGAGCTATTCAATCTGGGCAATAATCGGCCCACTCCTTTGCTCACGTTTGTCTCGCTTTTAGAAAACATTTTAGGAAAACAGGCTATCAAAGTCTTCGAAGGCCCAAGTCCTGGCGAAGTAGAAACCACCTTTGCCGACATCACCGATTCAGAACACAAACTGAATTTTAAACCGACCACTCAACTGGAAACTGGCCTCGCCCATTTTGTGGATTGGTATGTGCGACACGCCGACATGAGATCGCTTGCATAACTTCTTTGTTCATGGGCTATGAGCACGCCCGAGCTGGCCACATGAATGCGGAATGTTAAAGATATTTCGGATGCCTTCATTTAGGATCAACAAATGGCTCTTTTCTAGCATAAATAATATATTCCTCATCTTGGCGAATAGAAATAGGATTTGGGTAATCGCAGCGTATGACTTCAAAATCAATTCTTGGGTCTACAAGAAAATCAGCGTCTACTTCCGTATGGACACATGAATAGTTGTCTTCAATGGCGTCGTTGATTTCGCCATCATGGTAAAAAAGAATCCAAGCAGTCTTATCGCCGGGCTTCCATCTAAGAACTACTTTGCGCAAAGAGGGTATGACCGCACCCCAAAGCGCTCGACCGATTGAAAGTTCGAGACCGATTAAAATATCTAAATCTTTCTTTTCCAAATCATTCTCCTCCTTTCAACAATCTTTGTATCTTATTTGGTTCTACAGGTACTACATGATAATTTCCCTTGGAATCATAATGTATTTCTCCAACAGATGTTGGAATGCGGGTTTAGTTTGTCTATCCACATGAATTCCAATAATCTCATCAAAATCTACCACTTCTTTGTATCCTGCTTCACCAAAAGAAAACCTTGAAGGCACACCTTCCCCAATCTTCGATGAAACAATTTCTTCTAAATGTTCGATCGATATTGTCAATTCACCCTTACCAGCCTGAAAATTATTAGCTCCAGGTATATGTTTTTCTTGTTGGCCTAAATGTAATTTGCAATTTTGTTTGTAGGCATTTCTCCATGCAAAAAATTCTTCTGATGTTCGAGCCAGAGTTTCTTTATTTTTAGAAGAAACTAAAGCAGTTTCTAAATTGAGGAGAGTATTAGCTTTTTTTAAATTGCGATAAAGTTGAATAGCCCTGAGGCTACCGCCGCATATAACGGCATCAACTCCATATCGCCCAATAACATAACCTACATAATACCCTTTTTTTGCTCATCGAGCTGATCCCATTGTAACAGACAATCTTTCAATTCAGGGACAAGTGTTGTCAAAAGCTCGGCATTAAGATTGTTTTTCAAATAGTCCAAACTCGTCGCAGCCTCATCCACAATTTCTTTTGAAACGCCAATTGGATCATCTACTAAGGCCCATAATCCTTTTCCTAAGCCATAAATTGTTGAAAAAAGCGTGGGAAAAAAATGAATTGTAGAATCCAATCCGCCTTTAGCACATCCCACACCAAGCCCGACTGAAAATAGGAAATAATGTGCATTTGGATCCTTCATAAGTTGAGGATGCTTTCCAAAATTTAAATAGTCTGATAAGGCAAGTTGCAATTCGCCTGTTTCAAAATAAGCAACCGCCCTTTCAAAATAAGCTTCTTTCAATTCTGGATTTTTGTTTAAAACTTCCGACAAGACCTTGATGGCATGGTGATATTGGCTTGAATCATTATACGATTTCCCAAGTTCCAAATTCATTTCTTCGGTCGGTTGATAGCCTATTTCAATCAAAGAAAAAAGGTCGTCAACAAAATCGACTGTCAAGCCGCGATCCATGGCAATCCTACCTCTCTCGTATAGTGAAACAGGATCTTTATGTTTTGCTAAGCAGCGACAATATTTTTCGTAAAAAAAATCCGAAATATTTGCGAAATCTTTGGAGAGCGCTTCGGCTGCTTCTGTAAAACGTATGGGAATTTCGACCAAATTCTTTTTGTGAAATTTCAGATCTCTTTCCAAATAATCAAAACGACTATTCTCTTCTTTTGATTTTCTTATCTGGTCTTCTTTATCGGCGATATAGCCTTTTGTAACTTTAATCTTTACATCACGAACAATTTTCAGCCAATAATCAAGATACTTATACCTGTCAGCATATTCGGAATAAAGTTTCATATTCTCTACAAAAAAATCATTTTTGAAAGGATCCCTTGTAAAATAATATCTGCAAAAGTACATAAACGTATCCTGATAACTGTGATGGGAAACGTCCCAAACATATGTATACTTCATATCATTTGCCCATGTAAAAGGAGGCGTAAAGTCGTAATTCAAATAAAGAGTTTTGAGTGTTTCTTGTAAGGAGTCGCGCGCCTCTTCAAAAATATATCTATATTCGTTACAGCAGCACAGTGAATAAGGTGTTTTATATGCTGAAAGTACATCGAATTTAAGCAAGTTACCATCAGCATCTTCAAAATCATTTTTATAAATCGCAGGGCAAGATAAAGCAGTACAGATAAAAAATACAAATAGGCATAGCTGCAGCATAATAATCCTTATTTAAACCTTAACATTAAATGTTGTGAAATTTTTAATTGCAAGGCGTTGTTTTTGATTAACGCCAATTTGCTTTAAGCTAGAACACGATTAACAAATTGAAAATTAACAAGATATGCAGGATCGACTACACCGGCATGATAAAAAAGATACATGTTTATCCTATATTATCTTGCCGGTGTAACCGATCTTGCTATCTTGTTAATTTTCTATTGCTTATCCATCTTAAAGGCTCTGCTTAAATTAAACTGCTGTTTGATTAGAGCCAGCCCTTTGGTTGAAATAAATGTATAGACGATTCACGTCATAAAGATGTTGAGATGAGCGAAGACCGTAAAAACGGTATCATCAAAATGATTTGTGAGCAATTTTTATTTTTTGATATTGGCAATGACATGTTTGAAAGCTTGAGGTAAAGCTTCTGTGATATCAGTAGCTACCATCCCATAGGAGGTCCATTTTTTTGCTGCATACTCGCCAGCGAGAGCATGAAAATAGACACCTAAAACGGCTGCCTTGAGCAGATCATGCGTTTGTGCCAAAAATCCAGACACAATGCCTGTTAACACATCCCCACTTCCAGCTGTGGCCATACCAGGATTGCCTTCAGCTAATACGTAAGGCCGGCTGCCTGGTTGAAAAATAAAGGTGGGTGGACCCTTTAAAACCAGAGTGACATTTTTTTGAACCGCAAAGGCCTCACTTTTTTCAAGCAACTCTGGGAAAGAAATCTCTTCTTTGACTTTGAGGAGTCGTTTCATTTCTCCCTGATGAGGAGTCATGAGGGTCTGTGCGGGAAGTGGCAAATCATACTCTGCAATCAATGTCAAGGCATCTGCATCAATCACACATGGCTTTTCCACATGAGGAAGCACCTCTCGAAGAATGTTTAAGGCCTGGGGAGATGTGCTGATACCAGGTCCAATAAAAACAGCAGATGCGCGCTTCATCGCTTCAAGGATAGCACTCCCATCTTTATACCCTTGACGGATCACTTCACAGGGGGCTGAGGCTAATTCAGCTTCCATGCCCTCTGGGTGTAACAGGCGTACAATGCCAGCACCGACACGCAAAACGGCAAAGCTCGCCATGATGGGAGCACCTGGCATGCCTTTGCTTCCACCCAATCCCACCACGTAGCCAGCCTGATATTTATGGCGCGTCCTTTCTATTTTGGGCAAAAAGCTACGGATCATCTCTTCATCGATCAAAAAATCGTTTGCTTCAGCTTGATCAATGATCGACTTTCCAAGCCCAAAATCATAGACATGGACCTGGCCTGTATATTTCCACGGCTCTCTGAAAAAGCATCCTTTTTTTGGAAGCCCTAAGAAAAGCGTGTCGCTAGCTAGGATAGCTGTTCCGCCAATTTCACCTGTTGTTCCATTGATACCAGACGGAATATCGATAGCGATGATAGGAAGACTTGAAGCGTTAGCCTTTTCAATAGCTGCTTTAAATAGGCCTTGAACCTCTCCGTGAAACCCTGTTCCCAAAATTCCATCAATCAGTAGCTCTGCATCAAAAAAAGTCATTTCTTCTGGGGTAGTGGCATAAACGATTTTCCCTCCTGAGGCGACAAATCGCTTGCTTTGCAGCTGATTGAGCGGGCTGCTTTTTTCAAAGGGAGCAAGCGCTACAGCATTCACTTGAAATCCCTCCTCACGCAAAATCCTGCCTGCCACATAGGCATCCCCTGCATTATTACCTGGGCCACAAAGAAGTGTGATCTTAGGTTTTACAGGATAGTGTGCCACTTTTCTTTGTACCAGTTCGGCTACTCCTAAGCCCGCCTGATTCATAAAGCCTTCTTCAGATGCCCCTTGGGCATATGCCAGCTTTTCAATACGTGCCATCTCTTTAGCTTTGACGATCTTCATCTTCGTACCCTAGAGGGGATATAATAAAAACAGTTTGCAAAGTATCAAGATTTCCGACAACCGGAGTTGCTTCAATTTCGTAAGTGTAGGCTCCCTCTCTCAGAGGATAGACTTTGGTCACTTCTGCAACGCGTAAACCGGGAGGAAATACACCGTCCATACCAGTTGTGACAAGGAGATCATTCACCAGAATGATCGGGAGTGCCTTCACCTGATCAACATCATCAAACGGCTTACCTGATGCCAATTCTCTAGCAGGCCCTTCCTCGTCAGCAAAATCATAATTGAAACCCACACCACTCAATGTATGATGAATGCTTCTACATCTCGGCCTTTTTCCTCCTTCTAAAATGCCTTTAGCCAAATACCAACCCTCTGTATCGACAGAGAGTTGTTCTTTCCATTTTGCTAGTGATTTTAAAAGAGTGGCTTTTTCATCGCTCATAGGCAGATTTTTAGCATATAAATGACGCAAAAGAGGTTCTACGTGTTCAAGTAATAGGACATTTTGTGGCAGGCCACGTACTGCACGAACAGCAGGTTTTAAAGCAGGATCCGTAATGAGACGTACGCGCGATTGTTTTTTTCCCACATAGTCCAGGGCTCCTACAACAGAACGTCCCACAATGACTGGGCAATTTTTTTGAATGGCTCTTCGGTTTAACACATGATTGGTCTCCTCGCCAACATTGACCCAAAAAGAATTCGACCAGCTGGCTGCATCTCGATAAATGACACGTGCTGCAACGGCTTGACTGGAAAGAGATGTGAGATACCTTGTCTCTTCCAACCTCTTTGCAGACAAAGTGTAGCGCCCAGTTTCCTCCAGCAAAGCTTCGACCTTACCCTTTTGTTCAAGCAATGCACGCAACTTGCCCAATTCTAAACGCAATAAGTGATTTTCAGCCTCGAGACGCTCTTCAGGATTCACCTTGCTTTTTGCAAAGAGCTTACCCCCTTTGAGCAAGAATGATAGGAGACAAACAGTACCGCCTCTTAAATGCTCTACATAAGCTGTGGGAAGAGTCAGAAGAATAAAAAGTAGGGTGCCTACTAGAAGATACTTTTTATAAGCAAAGCGACGCATGATTCACACTTTCATAAACTGCTAACAGCCAAAATGGCATCCACAACATAGTCGATATTTTGAGAATTCAAACCCGCCACGTTAATTCTGCCATCTTTGGGAAGGTAAATGCCATATTCAGCGATCAACCGTTCCACTTGATTTTCTTCCAAGCCTGTATAGGAAAACATGCCTTTTTGTGCGCTCATAAAATCAAAATGTGATGTAGAACCTTTGACTTGCAATGACAAAACAAGCGTTTTGCGCATCTCAGAAATCCTTTCACGCATGCCCTCCAACTCATTGCGCCACTGCTGCATCAATTCTTTGTCTTGTAAAACGGTCGTCACAATACGTGCACCATGACAAGGTGGATTAGAATAAAGCCCACGGATGATCATCTTAATGCGCGACCCAACAGATTTAACGCTTGCCCCGTTTTTACAGTTAAAAAATAGGGCGCCGCAACGTTCACCATAGAGTCCAAAATTTTTCGCATGTGACACGGCAACAGCACATTCTAAGCCGCGTTCTAGAAAGCTTGGTAAAATGGCGACATCTTTTTCAATGCTGTCACCCAGCCCCTGGTAGGCAAGGTCAAAAAATGGGAAAATGTTTTTCTGTTCTATTTTATCAAATATTTCCTGCCATTCATCCATTTTGGGATCAAAACCCGTAGGATTGTGGCAACTCGCTTGAAAGAGTACCACCGATTGCTCTGGCATGCGCTCCAACTCTTGCATTAACTCAGGGAAATCAAATCCTTTTTTCTTCCAACTGAAATAAGGGTACGTCTTTACTTCAAAACCCACATCCTGAAAAACGCGATAATGGTTTGCCCAGGTGGGCGACGACAGATATATCCTTCTCAGCCCCACTTCTTTCAAAAAATGGGCACCTACGCTCAGTGCTGCGGTACCACCAACCGTTTGAGCCCCATACATGTGTGTCGATAAAAGCTTTTTTCCGAAAACCAATTCCTTGGTGAGTTGCACATATTCGGGAGATCCATCAATCGGGAGATAGTCCTTGCTTGCTTCATTCGCTAATAAATTGTGTTCTGCTTTTTTGACAGAACTGAGTATAAATGATTTTAAATCAGCTGTTTTATAAATACCCGCGCCCAGATTGACCTTGTTTTTCCGCTTGTCTTCAGTAAATTTGATGATCAACCCTAAAATGGGATCAAGTGCTTCTTCCTTCACATTTTCAAAAAAAAACATATTAGGCTCGCATTTTTGAGTCATTCAATTGTCATATTTCTCGCTTGGACAGGGCTCAAGCTTGTCCTAGTCAGTTCACCCTCTGTTAAAGTAGAAGCCATTAGTGAGATAAGCTAAACTGTTGAATAGTTATTTTTCAAGAATCTATCCCAATAATCATCCTGGGATGAGCTCTATCCGTAAGGACTATCGAGATAGGTTCAATCTATCAGATTGCCCAAAAAGAAAAACAGTGATACCTTTTCCGTTTTTCTTAGTGTTTTGTTATGGGGCGTTAGCTCAATTGGTAGAGCGCAACAATGGCATTGTTGAGGTCGTCGGTTCGATTCCGATACGCTCCAATTTTTTTTAAAAAATTCATACGTGCTATACAAATAATATAGTCGCCTGGATATCAGGTACTTTTTTCATAGTTTGTTTCTTGGAAAATAGCTCCTGATTATTTAGCATTATGAATTTACACTTAAAATATTTATTTTATTACTTATTCCCTTTGAGTTTTCAATTAAACATAGTTATCGGTTATAATATCTATTATGTGCCACGAAGTGGGGAAATCTAGACATAGACGCTTTTTTTCAAGCATCTTGCTGCTTGTAGCCATAGGCTTAGGTTTGCTGACAGGCTGGGCAGATATTCCCATTTTAAATCAAGTAGCTAACGGCACTTCCGATCTTTTTTTACGTCTTTTAAAACTCATCAGCCTACCCATTATTTTCCTTGCTGTCACAGCGACCATCACTGGAATGAGGGATGTCCAGGAAATGCGGAAAATGGGAAGAAAAGTTTTTATGTACACCCTTGGGACAACCCTCATTGCGGCCTCAGTAGCCCTCTGTCTCTATGTTCTGATCGATCCCGCTCAAAATGCTATGGAAGCGGGGGGTGGAAGCACACCTATAAACGAAGCGAATGGCCAGCAAAAGTCTTATGCTACTTTTTTATTTAATATTATCCCATCCAACCTATTTCAAGCCTTTGCCGAAAGCAATGTGATGGGAATCGTTTTTGTTGCCATTCTTTTGAGCATTGCCATTCTTTTTCTACCTGCTGAGCAAAAGACCTTTCTGAATAAAGTATTTGCTGGGTTGTTTGCGGCTATGATCAAGCTGGCAGGCTTTATCATTGGATTAATGCCTATTGCTATCTGGGCTTTTATGACCATTTTAGTCAAAGATATGCAGACAAATTATGCTCATATCAGCCGCCTCATCTTCTTTTTAGCCTGTGTTCTGGGAGCCAATGTGATCCAAGGACTTATCGTATTGCCCTTGATGCTAAAAATAAAAAAGCTCTCTCCCATCCAAACTTTTAAAGGGATGGCGCAAGCACTTGCAGTGGCCTTTTTCACAAAATCGTCAAATGCCACTTTACCGGTAGCTATCAGTTCTGCTGAAAAAAACCTAGGCATTTCAAGTCGAGTAACCAATTTCACTCTCCCTTTATGCTCTGTCATTAACATGAATGGATGCGCTGCCTTTATTCTGATCACGGTCCTATTCGTTTCCACAATCAATGGCATGACCTTTGGTGCTTTGGATTTAGTAGGATGGATCTTTCTCGCTTCTTTCGCAGCGATAGGAAATGCTGGGGTCCCGATGGGTTGCTTCTTTTTGACGAGCGCATTTTTAGTCGGGATGGACATGCCACTTTACATGATGGGTCTGATCCTCCCTTTCTATACCCTTATCGATATGGTTGAGACTACACTCAATGTTTGGTCTGATATCTGCATTACAGTAGCTGTGGATAAAGACTTAGCATCCTCACAAGAAACTATCTCTGAAGAAGCCGCTTAATTAGATTAAATTTTAAATGATAATTTTGACCTACGTGCTTCTGCCGTTGTCCAAATCAACTATACCTGCGTATATGTAGTCCCCGATCTTGATGAGATAGATTTTGGATTCTCTCTTAAGTAATCACCCTCTATTTTTTACTGTAAAAAGTTTTTAGCGCCTCCGCACATTTAACGGAAGGCTCGCATACTAAGGGACATTCGGGAAGACTTTCCAAGAATTTTTTCCCATATCCTTTTTTGATCAGGCGGCCATCCAGGCAGATAACACAGCCTCGATCCTCCTTGTGGCGGATCAAGCGTCCAAAGCCTTGTTTGAATTTGACAATAGCATGTGGCAGTGAATAATCAAAAAAAGGAGAGCCTCCCTGGCTTGCAATGGCCTCAGAACGCGCTTGAAATAAAGGATCGTTGGGCACTTTAAAAGGTAATTTTACAATGATCACACAGCGTAACGCTTCGCCTGCGACATCCACCCCTTCCCAAAAAGAATCGGTCCCAAAGAGGACAGCCCTGTCGGTTGTCCGAAATTTATGCAGAAGTGTGGATCGGCTTTCATCCCCCTGACAATAAAGTAAATAACGCTGTTTATGTAAGCGTTCTGCCAAGAGCCTCTCACATTCGCGCAGCATGCTATATGAAGTAAATAGGACGAATGCACCGCCTTTACTCATCTCGATGGATTCTCTTATTTTTTCTGCAGCCTCTCGTGTAAAAGAAGGATGTGTAGGATCAGGAAGATCTATTGGAATTGAGAGTAGTATCTGTTCTGTGTAATTAAAAGGACTGGGGTAGATTCTTTCCTCGGCATTTTCAATGCCAAGTCGCTTACGAATAAAATGAAAGGCTCCCTGGGTGGCCAGTGTCGCACTGCAGAGAATAATGGTAGGCAAGCGGCTAAAGAGTGATTTGGAAAGACGGGGGGCGACTTCAAGATCAGCACAGATCAAATGCAAATCAGGTGCAATGCCTTCCATCCAACGCACTTTTTCTGGTTGCAGGGGAGAAAACACAAAGGAATAGAGCACTTCAAAAAGGCCCTCTAAGCGGGTGCAAATGCCTGTAATCTCTGCCAACGTACTTTCACATTTATTATCTAAAACAGGATCATTTAATGATTTAAGCTTTCCTTCTAAAGAACGCACTTCTTGTAAGAAAAGTTTGCCTTCACGGACAAGTAATCCCACAGCTGGCTGTACTTGCTCAATCCATTGGGAATCGTTGAGATGAAATTCTCTGATACGGAGCTTGTCCTCTTGTTTATGAGCTCCAAAATATAAAGAGACTGCACCAAAGGCAGCATTCACAAGTTCTACGATACGCCTTTTTTCACTAGGTAAAATCAAAGTCAATGCTTCAGCCAACAGATCGCCATTGGGATAGGCTTCGCAGATCTTTCGGTAAAGAGCGGGGAGTTTTCCAGTTCCTCTATCAGAAAACAACCTTCCAAGCTGGTGAATTAAGCCTCGTCTACTCACATTTTCAGCAAAATAATGGGTTGCCACCTCTTCACAATGGTGCGCTTCATCCAAAATCAAACGTTTGTAAGCAGGCAAGACAGCGTCTTCTTCATAATTATCGCTCTCCTCACGGATAGCCAGATCTGCAAAAAGAAGATGATGATTGGCAACGATAAGATGAGCATCGGCCGCATGCTTGCGTGCTTTGAAAAAGAAGCACTCTTTGTAGTGGGGACATTTGATATGAGTACAATTTTCTGCTTCAGCACCGATGTGATCCCACAATTCTGCGGAAGGAAGGATCGGCAGCTCACTGCGAGAGCCTTCCACAGTTGTTTTAGACCAATTGAGTAGGGTTTCAGGAACGTCGTTTTGATTGTCGTTGAGCTTTCTCAAACACACATAATTATTCATTCCCTTGACCAATACTGCCTTTAAATCTACTTCAAGGGCATCAAACAGGAAGGGAATATCTTTGTGCATGAGCTGTTCTTGCAAAGCGATCGTATGGGTCGCAATGACAGTCGGCTCTTTATTTTTGATGGCCCACAGAATCGCAGGGATCAAATAGGCGAGGCTTTTACCTGTTCCAGTTCCAGCCTCGATGAGAAAGGTTTGTTCTTTTTCATAAGCCTCCTGGATGTTGTACAACATCTGTTGCTGCCCATCGCGCACTTCAAATCCTGGAAGTTTGGCAGCAATTTTTTCAAAAGGCTCATTCGCTTTCAAGCAGGTCCAAGAAAGCTCTTAATTGCTTCGATCGGATCGGATGGCGCATCTTGCGGAGAGCTTTCGCTTCAATTTGACGAATACGTTCACGCGTCACATTAAAGGCGACTCCCACCTCTTCCAAAGTTTTTGGCTTTCCATCTAAAAGTCCGAAACGTTGGATCAAGACAATGCGCTCACGGTCAGTGAGTGTGGTCAATACCTCATTCATTTTGTCTTTCAAAATCGAATAGCCAGTGGCTTCGGCAGGCGATTCTACTCCGGTGTCTTCTAGGAAATCGCCAAACTGACTTTCTCCACCCTCTCCCACTTCTGCTTGTAAAGAGATAGGATGCTGTGCAATCTTATAAATTTCACGCACACGTTCAGCGGTCAGGCCTAGCTCATTAGCCAATTCCTCTGGGGTGGGTTCCCTGCCCGTTTCCATCATGAGTTTTTTTGCACCACGCAGCACCTTATTGATTGTCTCAATCATATGGACTGGGATACGGATCGTACGTGCTTGGTCAGCGATTGCACGTGTCACAGCCTGTCGAATCCACCAGGTCGCATAGGTTGAAAACTTATAACCTCGGCGGTATTCAAACTTTTCCACCGCTTTCATCAAACCCATATTGCCTTCCTGGATCAAGTCAAGGAAGGAAAGTCCGCGGTTGGTATATTTTTTGGCAATAGAGATAACCAGTCTGAGGTTGGATTCTACCATCTCTCGTTTCGCCTCTTGGCTCTTGTCCATCCAACGCTGCAGCATGCGAACATCTTTCTTAAACTCATCTAAAGTGCGTCCTGCAGCGATTTCGCGTTTGGCAAGCTTTCTTTTTGCAGCAGAATGCTTAGCTGCTGCAAATTTGTTCCTTTCTGCCCGCGATTTCAATTCGTTGATGTCTTTTTCCAGAGCTAAGAAACGGTCATAGCCTTTAAAGACCACTTCTCCAAAATCTTCGATAATATTGTGACGACAATGGAAGCGACGTAAATAAGCTTGAGTCCTGATCCGGCACTTTTCAATTTCATCATTGACCTTGGCTTCTTCAGCTTTAGAGAGATTGGGGACGCGTAAAGCTGCCAAAAGATTTTCGAGGTTTCTGTCTTCCTCTTTCAATAAGTCAGCAAGCCTAGGCAGCAGTTTCAGGTATTTTGCCTTATCTTCGACTTCTTTTTCTGAAATGAGCTTGTCAAAGCGATCTTTGCCGTTAATCAAGTAACCCGCAATGGAAATGGCTTCTTTAGCTGAATAACGGAAGCGAAGGATGATCCGTTCAATCTGGATCTGTGCTTTCTCGATCCTTTTTGAGATTTCAACTTCTTCTTCCCGCGTCAAAAGAGGGACCGACCCCATTTCTTTCAAATACATGCGTACAGGGTCATCAGGAGTGCCTTCTGCGCGCTTGGCGATCCCTTCGAGTTCTTTGGCCTCTTTCTTTTTCTCTTTTTGACGCTCAACTTCTGCTTGATTGAGGACCTGGATATCCATCCCTGCCAGAAAAATCAACACCTGGTCGATCTGCTCGGGAGTATCGAAGCTCATGGGGAGGATTTCGTTGATCTCCTCATATGTGATGAAGCCCTGCTCCTTTGCAGTGACAACAAGCTCCTCCATTTTTTGTTGAAATTCTTCGTCTGGCTCTTTTGTTTTCTTCATGAATAATTACTTAATAAATATTTCAAAGTGACTTATTATAGTGCAATACGCTCAAACTTTGCTATGCAAATCTACGCCTATGAGGCTCAGGGCAACCTGACCCATGTCACCTCAGCGCTTAAAGGGAGTATTTATCACTGCCCGGAATGCCGCTCTTTCGTTCGACCACGAGGGGGTAAATTTAGACAACTCCATTTCTACCATCTTGAAGCGTCCTCTTGCCGTCTTCATGGAAAATCTTTGACGCATCTACATATTCAATACTCCCTTCAAAAAATGCTTTCTCCTGAAAAGGTGATACTTGAGCATCGCTTTCCAAAAATTGGGAGGATTGCAGATGTGGTATGGCCAGCTCAAAAATTGATTTTTGAGGTGCAAGTTTCTCCTATCTCTTCTCAAGAAGTTGCTGATCGCATGCGCGATTACCAAAAAATGGGCTACACCGTGATTTGGATTTTGCACGATCGACACTTTAACCGCTCCTATCTGACACCCGCTGAAAGATACCTGCGTGTTTCGCCTCATTACTTTACAAATATTAACGCTTTTGGGAAGGGAATTTTTTATGACCAATACTCTTCTATCCGTTATAAGAGACGTATCCAACGGGGTCCTCGCATTCCATTGCAATTCAAAAAGATTCTGCCTATTAATTTTAAGCAACTCCCGCGCCAATTGCTCCCAGAGCGCAAAAAATGGCCTTTTTGTTTTGCTGGAGATCTTCTAAGTCGCCCCCAGTTTTGGCCAAAGCCAGTCACAAAACCATTAGCACCGCTTAAATTACTCGCTCGACTTTATCGTAATCTTTTACATCTTCTCTTAGAAAAAACCACTTATTAAATTAACAGCAGTTTAATTTAAGCAAAGTTTTTAACTTGGATAAGCAATAGAAAATTAACAAGATAGGCAGGATCGGCTACGCTGGCAGGATAACATAGGATAAATATGCATCTTTTATATCTTGCCGGCGTAGCCGATCCTGCCTATCTTGTTAATTTTCTATTTGTTAATCGTGTTCAAAGTTTATCTTAAATTAAATTGACGTTAAATTAATATAGTCAATTAAATTATAAATTTCCTGATTTGAGTTTTTTCTCCCTCATCCTCAAGACTTCATGGAAAGCATATTATTTGTTGGACAAAGCTAAAATGCCGAGAATGTGGTGAATAAAGGGTCCCTTAGAGATTTTACCCATATGGCACTCAAAAGCTTTTGTTTGACCTGCTTTATCTAAAATGGCCAGTCTTGAAAAGCATTCTTTTTGTGACTTTGCTTTGATCAATGCCGTTTCCCATTCGTGATAACCTTGCACAACAAGATGAGGAAAATCTTTGATGAATTTTTCTGAACTCAAACCCAACAAAGTTTTTGTCAATTGATTCACGAATAAAAATTTCTTTTCAGCAGGCGAATAGATAAAAATAATTCCTACTGTTTCATCTTTAAAACACTCAAATAAGCGTCTTTTGTCAACTGTGTAGCTCTCCAAGGAAAGATCCAAAAAACGAGGAGACTTACCTCCTACATAGCCCAAATGATCCACTCCCATAATCCCTTCGGTTTTCTCAATAGACCTATGCAATTGGACAGAAAGATCATAAGGAGTTAATGATGGAGACACAGAAAGAAACGCATCCAGCATAGCCTGCTCACTCACATCTAATCCACTACTCTTCATATCTAATTGCAGTAGACCGCGTATTTCTTGCATGAGATCACGCACCTTAGCCTCTAGCTTTGAAATCTGTAATTGCCTTTTCCCTAGGATTGTCCGCTGTTCAGCAATCGTTTTTTGATATTCATTCAAAAGTGACTCTTTTTGCTCGATCTCTTTTTTAAAATCCTCGTTTTGACGCGCCACTTCTTCTTCTAAATTTCGATGCTCTTTGCGCAGATCTTCAAATTCCAAATAGGCTGCCCGCATTTCTTCTCTTTTTTGGTCCATTCCTTGATTGAGCTGGAAGACTTCATCTCTAAGTTGCTGTATTTCTATTTTATCTTCAGATGGGCTCTCTTTGATTTTTTCCGCCTTTGCTTGAGCAAGTTGCGCGGCTGACTTTTGTATTTGCTTTTCCCAAAGTCTTAGGAAAAACCAAATCCCAGCAGCGCCCAGGCAGGCATATGCCGCAGCAATCAAAAATATCTCTTGCGCACCCCTCTTTGCCCCAAAACTAGCTAGAAAAAGTAAAGGGAGAAGCAAGCAGGCAAAAAGAGCCACATGGATATATGTGCGCATGCGTAACGTAAGTTTTTGTCGAATAATGACAAAGGCTTTTTCCATCATAGAGGAATTTATATAGCATAGAAGTGAGTACTCTGGCTAGAGAATCCCCTTGAAAAACTACAGAACAGCTACAAGATCGAAATAAGAACTTTTAGCTTACTGGAAGTCAACTTAGGCTTCCGTGGGTCTTTTGCAGATAAAGGTTCGATACAGACAAAGGAACCCTCTTGTCGATGCCAAATTTGAAAAGAATTCTCCTGGTTGTCACAGCTATAATTTACCCTAACATGATGACTGGCACTTTCGAGTAAGATACTCCCCTTGACTGGATCAGGAAATGGATGAAAACCGAAGTCAGTTTCATGGTCTAAGGGATAAAAAAGTGTGTGATCTTTGGAATAGTTCCACGTGGAAGGGATGGGCTTAAATTCTGATTTGTCCACATAATGATCTTGCACTCTACACTGAATATTTCCCTTGCCTTGATCTAATGCATAGTATGTGTGCAGACCGACGACAGATTCGGTGTCACTCATTACGAAAAGATTGATTTCTAAGCCCTCTGGTGTCATTTTGGCTGAATAGCCCATTTTGAAATTTTGACCCTCAAGTTCTTTTAACTTGACTCCATTCCATTCCTGCTCCCCTGACAATGCTGCCACAATTTCATTTTCGCTCACTTTTTCTACATGCCAGGGTACATAGCGACCAATCCCATGAGAAAAAGGTTCTATAACTCCTTGTGCCTTCACTTTGGCAATATGTGGAAAAAGCGCTTCATTTTTGACTGGAGGAATGACTTTGGGGTTTCTGTGGTGAAAATGGGGGCCAATCATCGCTCCCAAACCCGCATATCTTTCTTCAAAAAGAGGCTTGGTCGATTGATCTATGACTTCCAATTCCTCTTTTTTATAACTGATGAAATTCATCCCTTTTTGAGGGAGAAAACAGGCAACTAGCCGTTTTCCGTCAGCGCTTTTTGAGGAGATCTTCACTTCATCTACCATGTTTCAACCTCACATAGGTTCCTAAAATAGCGAAATAAATGAATAAAATAACAAGCATTGCCGCTGAAATTGCCTTTTTATAAGGAAACTTTTTTTCCAGAAGGCTCTTTTCCGGTTGCTTGGGATTGACCCAGGCTGTCACGTTTTGTTGAGCAAAGTGTTTTTGAGCTTGATTTGCTGCCCAAGGGTTTGGATAACGACTCCCTAGGGTGCCTACACCTAAGTACTCTTTGCCCTGTAAAAAATAATTATAATGAGCCTGAATGGCAAACTGATCCGAATGCACTTCTTCCACCGACCATTTTTCTACTGTAACAGGCACCTCAAGGGAGTAGTTAAAGTAGGAACAGACGGCCAAAGTTGACTTCACAATGAACCAGAGGGCCAGCAAGGCAACGAGGAGGAGAAAGCTGATCCAAATCGTGTTTTTCATGGCATCAACGTAACACTTTTGACAGATATAATGTAATTGCTTATGATCGTACTCCATTATTTTTACGCATAAGGGAAAAGATGGCCAAAGAAGAGAAGAAAAAAACAAAGCGCCCAACGGCTTTGAAACGGGATATCCGCAACGACAAACACCGTTTAATCAACAAATCTTTTAAATCGGGTGCACGCACAACCATGCGCAGCTTTGATGAAGTCTTGCAAACCAAAGACAAAGAGCGTATCCAGCACGCATTAAATGAAATTTATAGTTCGGCGGATAAAGGGGTCAAACGCGGCATTTACAAAGTGAATAAAGCTGCCCGTATTAAGGCTCGCGCTCATCAAAAAGTCCTTTCTCAAGCGTCATAAATTCACTTTATAAAGACAGGCAGTGCGTAAATAAAAATTTACGCACTTTTTTGCTATTCTTTTAATAATAAAATAATAATTTAAATAGCACTTTACAGTGAAAATTTGTATACTCAGCCTCATTAATCTATGAGGTTATTATGTTTGGATGTGTAAGATCAAACCTTACATCATATATTTCTTCAAGCCCAAATCAATTTTTCCTTAAAGGAAATCATTGGTGTTACCTCCTAGATGATGGGATTTCTAAACTGGGCCAACATAGCGCTGGATTGGGTAAGCAAATTGCTAAAATGACTGGCAATAGTGCGGCTGAACAAAAATGCAGCAATGTCTCGGCTGGTTTTGCAGCTACCCGCGACGGAATCAGCGCTGTGCGTTTTATCCCTACCTTGCCTCATTTCATCTCAGGTCAAGCCTTCTTGCAAACGAATTCTACTGGGTGGAGAAAAGTCGCTTATAAAAATGGTTCTCCTATACGCATTCCGCATGAAGAACTGACCGTACAATGGATTAAAGTCCAAGAGAATGGGAAAAGTATTTGGAAAAACAGCGTGACAAATCAAATCAGCACTGACGGGATTTACATCGATGACCCTCATGGGCGAATAGTCGCACGTGATTGGATGGACATTGTCATGGCTATTCTCATCGTGATCGCTCGTGTTCTTGCACCTGTCCGCTGGCTACATCACCTAAAAGCAATCGATTTAGGCAAACATGTCAAAGCTATGAGTGGCGTTGTCATGGGTGTTTGGGGCACAGTACTGACACTAGGGTTTGTTCAGTCGGTAAGAGATTTGATCCAAGAAAGAGACCTGAGTCTTATCAAAAAGAGATCATGGGATGCCTTTCAAGGGTGCATTGATCTCATATCTATACCATTTGATTTTGGCGTTGGATCAGGTCACACAGCTTTGGCTATTGTGGGTGCAGGAGTAAACATCCTCTCTGCAGGAAGCCTACTCATCAAAGAAGCAAATTATTATTAACATTAAATCTAGAAGTACGGTGAAAGGAGTTTTTCACTAGCGCTTCCAAAATACCCGGCTGTGAATAAATAGCCAACCCGCGTTTAGCCCGCGTCAAAGCTGTGTAAAGCATTTCTCGACCAAAAGCTTCTGATCCCGGCGGGAGCAGAATCATGACCTTTTCATATTCACTTCCCTGGCTTTTGTGTACGGAAAGAACGTAAGCAAATTCATAGCGAGGCAAGAGGTATTCGGGAATTTTCCTGCCCCCAGGAAAGTAGGCACACTTCTCTTCGGGCACCAACATTCCCACGTCACCATTAAAAAGCTGAGAGTAAGGGTCATTCACCATAATCATAATGGGAATATTCTTATCCCCTTTTTTTCTATGCTCCCGGAAAAGCTGTTGATTTAGCTGTTCCACACCATAGGGTCCTTTTCTTAAAGGGGTCAACACATGCATTTTACTTTCTATAATGAGCCTGAGGAGGGTTTTCACATCTGGCAAGGGCTTAGTAGGGATGGAGATACCTATGCGCACTTTCTGTGCTAGCTCTATGATTTCTTGTAATTCCGTCCTTAAACAAGTGTGCAGCTCGGCTACTAGGTCTGCTTCCTGTGCAAGGTCTGCAAAAAAGTTGCCAGATTCAATGGGTGGAAGCTGATCTTTATCTCCCAATAAGATCAGTCGAGAACCTTCTTTGACAGCACTCAATAGGCTTGCCATGCGTTCCGCATCTACCATTGAGCCTTCGTCAACAACAATCAAATCAGCATGCAATTTTTTCTTTGTCAAGAGTGCGTGCAAGGTTTTTAGCGTGCACTTTTCAGCAAGCTCTCCTAAGGAGTGGCGCATATTTGCAGTCGCTTTGCCTGTAGGTGCGGCTACAATGATCTCATGAGCTCCTCTTTCGTGAAATAGGCGGATTAAAGTGGCTGCAGTAAAGGTTTTGCCAGTACCTGGTCCTCCAGTAATTAAAGTGAGAGATCTGGAAGCTGCTCGCTGGATCGCCTGTTTTTGTTCTCTATTGAGGGCAGTTTTTTCTAACTCTTGATTCAACCATTCTATGGGGATCTCGAGGGCAGGCTTCTGCTCTTTCAAACGTTTTAAATGTTTCAAGAAAAGCTGTTCGCATTCCCAGTTACGCTTTAAGTAATAGCGATTTCCTTCTTTCACAAGAACTTTTTCAAAAATCCAAGGAGGAAGCTCAGCAGCTCCCTCATGTATGTTGTGATCGCTAAAATGATCAAGCGAAATACATAAATGACCTTCACGTGCCGATTTAAGCAAAGAAGCTAAAAAGAAAGAGGCTTTGGCTGGCCCTTGAGGCAAAAATTTTTGTGCAAAAAGATGATCAATGGGCAGCAAATCATCCTGCATACCGATAGACCCCCTGCTGAGTTTTGCTATTAAGGCCTCTCAAAAAATAATAATAAATTCCATCCAAACGTTCTTCAACTTCAAAAAGCTTTAGAAACTTGCGTACTGCTGTTTGATAGATCTGGGCTTGCAAGTCATAACAATAAAATTTCACGGCCTCTGCAAGCGTCTCTTGGTTGTAATTCTCTAAAAGATTGGATTTCCAATCGATGATGTAAAAATAGCCTTGATGTTCGAAAAATAGATCCACAAAGCCTTTAATGTAACCCATCGGCTGTTGAGAAGGATACAAAAATTCCATTTCGCGTCGCATTTTTTTAGGGTCTACATCCGCAAGGCAAAAGGGTTTGCCTCGCCCCTCTAAAGGGAAATACATAAGGTTAAGCATGGACTCTTCTATTGTCCCAAGCCAAGGTTCTAATAAAGTACCTTGCAATTGTGACTTTAGAAAAGGACGTAAATCCTTTTCTTTTTTTTCAAAATTTAAATTTTCCAAGACGCGATGGAGCAAAATACCTGTTTCTACTCCCGCTGGCATGGCTCCTGGAGATAAGATAGGAAAAGATTCCAACTCTTTTTTTTCAGCCAATGAGGAATATGAAAATAATGCGGCAGATGCAAATGCAAGGGGAGGCAGCTTTGTCATCTTCGGAGGCTCGTATGCCTGCTCTAAGGGAAGTATTCGTCGAGTTTTTTCGCACTGAATTAAGGAAAAATGAGGATGCTTTTGAATAAAGCTTTCTAATGTCTCGTCTTTTAGCACTTTTTTGAGAAATTGGCGTATTGGAGTATTGTCCTTTTCCGTCAGCGGCAGATAGAGCTTTTTTTTCGCACGCGTGACAGCCACATAAAGTTGACGCATTTTTTCGGAAAGCTCTTCCTCATCTTTTAGATCATAAGTCGAGAGAAGGCCCACGGGGAAGACATAAGTAAATTCCAACCCTTTGCTCACATGCATGGTCATCACTTGGATGGCATCGACACCACATTTTGAGCGAGCCTTCAGCTCTTCCGATTCAGGATCTTCCTGCCTCAAATGATGCAAACAAGGAAGATACCCTTCAAAGTGACTACACTTTTCAGCCAAGAGTTCAGCAAGTTGCAAAAGATCTAAGTAAAGAGATTCATTCGGGAAAAGAGCTTTTTCAGAAAGGCTTTTAAAAAACGCGAGTATCCCCTCATGCCGTAATTGCTCGTGATAATGATAAAAAAGCTTCACATAGTCTTCTAATTTTTCTTCTAGCTCTTCCAGGGGAATACGGAATAAAGGTCCGCCCATAACTTTTAAAACAGCATGACGTTCACGTGGAGTATAAGCTGCTCTCAATAGTTCCTCAAATAGAGGAAATGCGGCAGACTCTAAAAGGCTTTCGCTTTTTTTTGTGACAAAAGGAAGCATGCATTGATGACAAAAGCGCTTGGCTTGGAAATGATCTTTGACAAGGATAGCACACTCCTTATAAGACACACCTTCTTGCTGGTGTAACCGGGCAATTTCTTCGGTAATGTAGGAAAAGAAGGTCGCTTCATCATCAGACTGACAAAAAATAATTTCACCTTCTTGCTGATCTGGAAGGCCAGGTTCAATGTGTGGAATTGTCAAAGATTGTCCATTTTTGGGCAATTTGATCAAGTCTGAGGTACATTCAAAAAGGGCGTTGAGAGCATGTACCAATGCAGGATCTGACCTGTAATTGCGCGTCAAAGTCGTCCAGGTCTGGGAGCCCATTTGTTCTTTGGCTTCTAGGTAAGTGTATAAATCTGCTCCACGGAAGCGGTAAATAGATTGCTTGGGATCCCCTACGAGATAGAGAGGCAGATATCCTAGAAAAAGGGTAGAAAAAATCTCCCACTGAAGACGATCTGTATCTTGGAATTCATCGATTAAGACAGCCTGATAGCCAGCACGCACTTTTTCACAAAAAGAGGCGTTGCGTACATTGACATGCATTTTTTTCAGCAAATCATCATACAAAACAAGATCTTTTGCCTGGCAAATGTGTTCGGCAAATTGTTTAAATTTAGCTTTGAGTAAATTCAAACAATTTTCTGTGCTAGAAATCTCAGCAAGTAGTGGAATCAATTTCTGATTTAATGCGTGCAAAATTTCTGGATAGGGTCCCTGATTCGCTAAAAGATTTTCGGGGACCAATTTGAGCACAGGCAGGTCAAAGAGCTCTTCAAAATTGCCTTCAAAAAGTGCGCAAAATTTTTGAAGACCCACAACATTTTCTTCTTTGATCTGTTTTTTCTTATCACACATCTTTCCAAATTTGGGCGCATGGGCAAGCAGTTTTTCGAAAAGCACGCTTTTTTCAAAGGAGAGAGTGTGTGCTTCTGCTTTGATTTCGTTCAGTAAATAAGAAAAACTTTTACTTGCTGCCTCGCCAGGCAGCAAAACGGCTTTAAAGAGCTTGGTATAGTCATTTTGATAACCATTCAATAAGCGTTCTAGCTGTTTAGGATGAAACTCTTCTTTCGAAAGTTCGGTACGTAAAAAATCTTTAAAAATATTCTTGAGGGCATCTTGAGAAAGATTTTCTTCGCTTTGATTCAAAGCAAATCCTGTGTCAAGAGCATGCTCTTTCAATGTATGGAAACAAAAGCCGTGAATCGTAAAGATTTTCGCTTCATCAAATAAGGCTAATTCCTTTTTTAGCTGTTTCTCTTCCATTGTGCGTCGTATACGCGTTTTGAGCTCTTCAGTGGCAGCACGTGTAAAAGTGACAACTAAAATACGATCAATAGGAATTCCTTCTTGGATTAAGCGAACAACACTATTTTCAATCGTAAATGTTTTTCCTGTGCCTGCCGATGCCTCGATAAAATAATTGCGCCTCAGGTCAATAGAAGGATCAAAAACGTTAAATTCATTTCCACGCATCTATCATCTCCTGATAGAGTTGATTGAGTAGCGGGTAATAGGCAGCAATCAAAGCTTCTTCATCCACTTTTTTCCCTCTTAGTTGCCACTGCAAGAGGGAATCATAAACCGGCGTTTGAGAAAGTTTATGAGGATCCTTTTTCAAAATAGGCTCTATCCAATCTGGTATGAAATAATAGGGAGTTTCTTTGGCATAAAAAAAATGTTCTATCAACCGCATGAGAAATGGATGGGGATTTTCAAAAAAAACCAGTTTACGTTCTTGTGAGGCCGCAAAAAAAAGGGTTCTTTTAGAAGCATCAGAAGCATTTAACAGCAAAAAATGAGGCCAAACTCTCACGGCATTTTTGAGGCTAAATTTTTCAGGAATACAGAGCCCTTCTGCAAATACTCCATCCAAAATGCCTGTCAAAATCACATTCAAAGATGAATTCACACGCACTTCTAAGGGCTTAAGTTCTACCCTTTCCAATCCATCCTTTGGGAATAGATCGACCGCTTCTTTAAGCTGCTGTTGAGCTAACTCTCCTAAGAGGCCGAGAGGAAAAGCCCCTTCTCTTTCTCCTTTTCTCAAAGCTGACTCATAGCCAGCCTGTAGGGCTTCTTTTCTCAAAATCGCTTTTTTAAGTGGAGTGAGTGTAAACGGTTCTTCCGGTTGATGAAATTCTTCTTCTAGGATTTTTAATTCATGAAAATATAAATAATGCCTCAATGGAGAACGCACCAGGCGAGCTAACTCCGTGACATCAATATGTATCTCTCCCTTCGGTAAAGTAGGCTGTAAAGGCACCTTGATGGCAAAGGAGGAATAAGGCCTAATAGTAATCTGTGAGAGATCATAGCCTGTGTGCATCTTCACTTGATTTTTTGGAATATAGGCAAGTAGCTCTGCCACGACACTTGAGGGCATTAATTCTGTCAGATCGTGTGGATCTTTGCCCACATAACTCACTAAAAATTTTTCTCTCGCTGAAAAAAGTGCCTCTAAAAATACATAACGATCAAAATCAATCCTGCTCGGGGCGTAGTCAGTCTTTGAATATTGCTTCAAAAGGTCAAGCGATTTGAGCTCTTCTTTTCTTGGAAAAGCATCGTGATTCATACCAAGCACACAAATGACCTTAGCAGGAATCGCACGCATGGGCAGCATAGAACAAAACCGCACTGCCTGAACAAGGTGTCTGTTCAGTGTTTCGCTCTCTTGCGCTAGTGCTTCTTTCAGTAAAGAATAGATGAGAGAGAAATGATAGTTATTTGTAGCAAAGTGGCTGGCTGCTTTTTCTATTTTTTCAATAGCCGACAATAGAATGTCTGGATCTTCCAGTACAAAGTAGTCTTCTATCAACTTTCTTAGATAAAGCGTCCATGCACACAATGATTTGGGCATGTCGAGTTCTTTCAAGTCGGCATATAACTTCTGGATCAAATGGATGAGTGTTCCCAAAAATTCTGCTTGTGAAAAACTGATAAGCGATTGTTCCCTCGAGTAGGCAAGCTCTTCAATCAAATGGCCAAAACCCTCCATCCAGGTAGCCCTTTCTTCCAAATTGGGTTTTTGACAATATTCCTTTTTTAACAAGTTCTCTCTATGAGCACCTTCAACTGCCCAACAAATGCCTGTTTTTTGCACCCACTTGCTGATTTGTTCGCATTCTTCTTCTGAAAATCCTTGTTTCTTTCGAAACAGGGGATTGCGGATGAGTTCTAAAACTGCAGGCACACTCCATCTTCTTTTTTCGAGTTCCAATAAAGATAAAAATCCAGAAACCAAAGGATCTTTCCCTTGCATGGGCAAGTCTGTGATTTGAAAGGGCACTTGATGAAACACTGCATGAATATAGGGGGCATACTGAGTGATTTGCGGAGCCATGACAATCACATCTTTGGGTTCGATGTCGCCTTGAGAAAATAAGCTATGCAAAAAGCGATGGAGATTTTCGATTTCCTGATGTGGAGTCAATGCACTGTACACTTGAAGCGAATCATCCTCTTGAGACTCGCCAAATTCTTGTAATGTCAACAAGCTACGTTGTAATCGTTTTAATTGTGTCTGGCCACCAAAAAGGAGATACGCCGTTTCAACGTCTGTTTCGCTTGCTTCGATAGTCTTAGCCATTTCTCGGCCTACTTTTCCCAGGCTGCCTAACAGGGAAGGATGGTCTGGGGGTAAATCGCTCCAAAATTCCTGACAAGGAGAGAGCTGGTATATGTAAACCGGCACTTCTTTAGAAACCTGGCAAAAAAAACGGAAATGCAGTGGACTAAGATGGCTAAAGCAAAAAAGATGGACAGAGAGGTTTTTTGGAGGTTCGGACTTTGGACAAAGCGCATGCAAAATTCTCTGTGGATAATCCCAATCCTGATAAATTTTCGCCCAGAGGGCTTCTTGCCAGTTTGAGGGCTTTCTTTCCCACTCTAGACTCACTCCATTGGCATAAATTCCATATCTCTCAAATAATTTAGTTAAATGCTGAGCCAAAGCAATACGACGCATCTCCTTGCCCTGTACATAAGAAATGAGTGGTTGCCAAAGGGGATCTGAAGAAGAAAGTGCGTGGGAAATTTCCTGTTCCAGGCGCAAAAACAATTCAAACTGCGAGGGCAAGAAACGTTCTTTTTGCGGATAAAACAACTTTTCACATAATAGACCCAGCCCTTTGTTTAAAAAGGTTGCTCTAAAACCGCATGAAATAGAAAAAGAAGAGGCAAGCTGTTCATGAATCCAACGCTGCATCCCCATGCTAGGAACAAGGAGCAGCCTCTCAGAAAAAATATCTTTATCTAATGCAAAAAGAGTGACCTTGAGATGCTCAAATAGAACTTCAACGGAATTGCTAAAAAAAAGCCCCCCTTTTTTTATGCCAAAAATATTGTCTTCTTTTTCATTCCTGAACATCACTCAGCTGCTTACAGCCCTCAATGATAACCTTTATAAACTTCTTCTGGTTTTCTTCCTTATCTCTCTTCAAGGCACGGAGCACAGCAACACCATCCTCTCTCTTGCAGGTGCAGTCTTTGTCATTCCCTTTCTTTTGTTTGCTGCCTTAGCCGGATCTTTGGCCGATCGCTTCAGTAAACGGTCGATCATTTATCTTACCCGTATCACAGAGATTCTCACAACTTGCCTCGGTGTTGTGGCTTTCTTTTTCCATTCAATCATTGGGGCCTATGCAGTTTTATTTTTAATGGCAACACAAAGTGCTCTTTTTTCTCCCTGCAAATATGGAATCATTCCTGAAATTGTGCCGGCTAAAAAAATCTCTCATTGTAATGGCATAATCACCGCCACAACCTATTTAGCCATTATCGTCGGCACTTTTCTTGCCTCTTTTTTAACCGATATCACACAACAAAATTTCATCCTTGCCGCTTCTATCTGCGTATTCGTCGCTTTTCTAGGTCTTTTAAGCTGCCTTGGCATTGAAAAAACCAAAGCCCAAGCCGCGCGCAAAAAGGTCTCCGTGCGTTTTCTCTATGATATTTTTAAAACCCTGCAAAAGGCCAGGCAGCAGCGTTATTTGTTAACCACTTTGATTTTTGGTGCCTATTTTCTTTTTATGGGCTCCTATACTCAGCTCAATATCATTCCCTTTACGTTGCAATCTTTGCACCTTTCTGAGGTACAAGGCGGTTACCTCTTTTTGATGACAGCTATCGGTATCGGCATTGGATCCTATGTAGCAGGACAGCTTTCTGGCAGAGAAGTGGAATTGGGTTTCATCCCTCTCGCCACCTTTGGAATCGCACTCTGCTATTTAGGGTTATTCATTTTTTCTGCCCATTTTTTTGTAGTAGTCCCCTTGCTGATTTGTTTGGGCATGTGTGGAGGGTTTTACATTGTTCCTGTGGATGCCTTCATACAAATTGCCAGCCCAGATAATGACCGTGGCCAAAACGTAGCGGCAAGTAATTTTTTGAGTTTTGTTGGCGTGATTATTGCCTCAGGCCTTCTTGCCTTATTAGGGAATGGCCTCAAATTATCAGCTGCAGAAGGTTTTTTCTATGTCGGGATCGCCACATGCTGCGTTGGCATTGTCTTAGCGCTCCTCTATGCCGATCAAGTGGTTCGCTTACTCGCTTTTTTCTGGTCTAGACTTTTTTTAAACATCCGTATTTGGGGCAAAGGGCGTATTCCACAAAAAAGAGCTGTGGTGTTTATAGCGCCGCGTGCCTCATGGCTTGATACACTCATTCTTATGTCCATTTTGCCACGCAGAATTCACTATATTGTGCCCCAGAAAGCGGGTAGACCATTTTGGTTATATAGCCTGCTTAGATTAATCCCTATTGAAATGGAACGTCATGCCTCCCTGAGCTTACCGACTTTGGATGCAATTAGAAACGAGCTAGCTTCTGGTAACTCAGTTTGTTTAATGCATCCTATCATGGACGCATCGAAATCGATTCAAGAATGGGAAACCCAATTAGACACGCTATTACAGGCACTTCCAGCACCTGTCATGCCCATCCATATCGTAAAAGACTCCCACATGCAAAAAAGAGGCAGAGTTAGACAATTCCTCAGCTTGCGCGGCATTTCGATCAAAGTGTCTTACGGTGCTTTGAGAGACTATTAATCTGGGCTTTGTATTTTCTACACTGTTTTTCTTTCTCGTAAAGCTATTTAACACACATCTAAGTGAACATATAGAGCCACTCGAAGGGACCTCTCTCTTCATCTGGAACTGATTTCATCGCTTAAAATTCTTCAGAAAAAAGTTGATTATAACTAAAACAATCTAAATTTATTAAAAAAATATTTAAACTATTTTTATTTTTTCTTAATGCTGCTATTTTATAATTATAATATAAAATTATAAAAAAGAATTAATTATGAGCAGTTTTGATCTGCTTAATGTAGAGTCAGAAGTATTTTTTTTTAATCCACATGCTGAGAAGAGCCCCTCAAAATGTAAACGTATTGGCTTTGCTATTGTGATGATTGCTGGGGTGGGCTGTCTGGTCGCAGCAGCTATTGGTGTAGGCGGATTAATGCATGCAGGAGCGCTTAGCAACCTCGGTCAGACAAACTCAATTGTTATGATTGTCATAGGTGGAGGAGGCGGTATACCTCTCATAATTGTTGGGATCGTTGGTATTGTCAATACACTCCGCCATAACAAGATTGATAATAAGAATGACAAGCCTGAACAAGAGGCAGCTGTTGCCTTGATTTTCTCTGATGGCCAACGTCTATCCTTAAATGAATTGGAAATAAAAAAGTTATGTTCTAATTTTGGTTGTATTCGAGATTTCTATCAGGATAAATTAGGCCCCGTTACTTTAGAAATTGAGGTATCTAAAGCAGAGTCTAGTTGCCAATACCTATTTGGCCTTTGCGAAGTTTTATTCCAAGATGCCAAACATTTTCCTGAGAAATGCCCAAATGCACATGATCTTTTTTATCTCTTGGAGATTGCATCTCTATTTGAAATGCACGATCTGAAGGCAAAGTACCAGCAGTTAGCTCTGCAAAGTTATATATCTAGTATCCGTGAAATCCGCACGAACAAAAATTTCATTCCGAAAGTAGACTGGGACATTCCCCCAGCAGCAACAGAAGTTATAAAACTCGCTGGTTTAAATTATTCTGATTTAAAGGAAGGTCATCATAACCCAGCTCTTTTCGAATTGGAAGAAAAAGTTCTTGCGCATGGTGGTGCACACGTATGTGCTCATGGCATAGAAGTTCGCAAGGGTGGGATGCAGAATCTGATCAACATTATGCTAGAAGGACTAGTGCGAAATCAATATTGTGGGGGCTTCACTAGAGGTGACCCATCATGGAGCGCAGGTGAGCATGGCCCTTATTATGTCCTTATCGATTTAAAAAAACTTCAGGATGACGCAAAGCATGGTAGAAGACATAGGCCTGGAATGATAGATGAAATTTATCATATAGGATATGTTATTCCGAGCAAACGACGTAGGAAATTTTTATTTACCGCCCTTGAAAAAGCCGAAGAAATCGGAATGCTTATTAAGGAAGAAGTCCAAAATTTAAAAGCTAAAGTGCTGACTTACAAAGAATTCCTGGAAATTCCTAAATCAGATTTGGAAAATAAAGAGCTAAAAAAGCATTTCCAATAATGCCTTACTTTTTTGGTCATCGCATTTTTAGGGTGAGCTCAAAAGGCAAATGGGACTAGTGTCCCATCCGTTTAAAACACTTTTTGATCTATAGACTTGGGCTTTTCATCACTGTAATTTTTCATTCTGCTATAAAATTTAAGCGATTAGAACGCGTAAATTACAGCCATTTCAAAGGCTTTATATTTAAAGTGGCCTCCGATAAAGCCATCTGCAGGCACCGAATATTGCGATTTTGTACGTATCGACAGAGAGTCTGTCATTGCATACAGCAAGCTGAGCTCTACCCCTTTAAAGTTAGTGAACAACCGGACATCTCCTGGAAGCAAATTTAACAAGATCGCATCAGAAAGCAATCCATTCGCTGCGTTTCCATGTCCAATGCCGTTCAAATCAAATTCAGGGACAGCTTGAGCTTGGACATATTGATAATTGATATCCAATGACCAGTCGCATGCTTTGCACAATTTACCCAGCGTAAAGCCTACATACCAAGCATTATTGAGTTTCCTTCCATCAGTTTGAGGTCTTCCTCTCGCCGCCCAGTTGTGTAAGTAGGCACCATAGAGGAATAAAGTTTTACACTTCAAGAAGTCGATTTTTTGCTCATAACCCACTAACCATTGAGAGACAACGAATCGATAACGGGGGTTATTTTCAATGAGTAAGTTCTTAAACTGGTCTTCCCTGTTCCCAAAGTATGAAGTGGGCGACTTGCGGAACCAGTCTACAATACTGTACTTGAAGGCCCAACCAGTGCCCATAAATTTGGTAATGAATGTTTCCACTGCCCAGGCGTAATGGTTAGTAAAGCTATCTACAATAAAGGGTCCGCCATGAATCGTGTACTTTCCTATGCAAGGCCAATCAGCTGTATAAAAAAGATGAATCCCGTCAAAGATACTTGAAAACTCTACTTTGGATTCAAAGAGGTAATCTAGATTACTGCGTCCGATTTCAATATAGAAATCTGTGTCGCCATCTTCAAAAATATCATATCCTATGAAAGCCCTTTCCATGTCTACTTTGGTAGCCGATCCACCATCAATACCGTCAAAATTGACAAACTTTAATTTAGTGGAGACCCAAGAACGAGGGGCGACATAATCCAAATAGAGACTAATTTCACTTTTGAAACGGTTGATCTCAATTTCGGTCCCTCTGCCGCGCTGTTTTTCTCCGTTGAGCATTTCGCCGTTAGCTATCCAACGCGCACGTACATCCCCAGCAATGGTCAAGCTGCCTTCTTTTTGACGGCACTGAATCAATCCCCTGCTTTCAATAAAGTCACGCAACACGCGTGGATCAACAAAATCTTCATCATTAGGCCCTCTTTCACCGACATTTTCGAAACCCGCACCCGTTGGTCCTGTATGGTCTGCTGCAGCTAAAACCCCATCATCATCTTCCAAAAGGGGAGGAGTATTTTCATCTTGAGCCAATTCATTTTCATTTAATGCATCCTCAGGGTTCTCATCCGCAGCTTTAAGAACAGCAGTACTTAACAAGAGGCAAGCCACTAAAAGAATCTTTTTTTTCATTGAATTTCCTTAGAGAAAAAAAAAGCAAAGTGAAATCGCCAATAGTTATATTCCGCCGCCTCAATTTTTGTAAACGGCTGATGAAACGAGAATTAATGTCGCTAACTCGACATTTTGCTAATGCCTTGCCATCACGATATCACAAGCATTCCATCCTGCATGTAAGTCTAATTTTTCATATGCGGAATATCTTGCCGAAAACCACATAAATTTTAAATAATGTCTGCACAATTTAAGGAGATAACAAGTTGAAATCGCTGCTCATCATTTTTTTAGCGCTATTTTCTGCACACTTTTCTACGGTTGAGGCGCGGAACGCTCAGGGAAAAATAAAAGAGGGTAAATACATTTCACAATCACCTCCTTTTTCCATAGAGATTCCTGCATTAACATCTGAGGTAAAAACGATTCAAAAAAATAACGAACCCGGAATGACAGAATCCATTATGCAAGATGATATGGGTCACCTCTTTCGCATTTTGATTTGTCATTCAGCAGATTTTGGCATCCCGGCAGAAAAACATGTCGCGTTTTTTTCTGATTCCTTTAAAAACGTAATGTTGCCCATTTTGGCTGAAGTTGTCCCTAAAGTCAGCATTCTTCGTGAAGAAGGGCTAAAACTTGATAATGATCAACCGGCTCTCTTTGTTCTGGTTAATTTTCCAAATGGGTCTATACTTCAAAATGCAAAAAATGGGGAGAGGTTTGACTCGGTGCGAGGCTTTCTCTATTTCTATCAAAACGGTGATCTGTTAACTCTTAGCTATCAAAATGATTTGTTGTTCCGGCCCAATTCTTTTGGTATACAATACATGACGGCAGAGGAAAAAGAATCCCAGTATAGAAAAGCACTTTTAACATCAGCCAATTCTTACCAAAAGTTACCAGCAAAAAAGAATAGCACAGCTTCAAGATAGCTCGAGCTGCTGACGCAAGAGAATGAATGTCGTTCACTGGGTACCATTGGCTTTCTTCTCTGCCATCACGATGTCACGCGCTGTCTCATAAGGTTCTGCATATAAATCAAAAAACTTATCTGTTTCGTGATCATAGGCTTCATAAATAAGTCGATTTTTTTTCACGACGAACATTAATGCGACAAACTCTTTATCCACGCGTTGCCCTGGTTTATTATGAAAGGCGATGTCCACTTCCAAATTGGCAATAGTAAAAGGGTAGTCGTACAAATAAGGGCGAATACGCTCGTTTTGATTATATCGTGTTAAATATCCCTCAATGACTTCCACATAAAGTCGACGTGCTTCCTCAACTGTTAAATTTTTAAAGGCATCGTAATGGGCATTTACTTTTCGTACACCACCCATCATAGCTCCTCCAGAACCGACGAGATATAAATTTTTTTGTTTTTTCAGTTCTTTATTATAAGGGATATAGATCTTATCTGATAACTTGCTATGGGGTGCTTTAAAAGCAGAAAAGGTAAGAAATATAAAAAACAAGATTATTTTATTCATGCAAATATTCTTTCTGAAATTCCAGCCCTCTCCGTAGCAGCGTACCATTATAGGTATTATTCATCAGATAATGTTCCGTTAATGGATTCCTTGAAGTGGGAGTAAGAAAGGTAATATTGGAATCAAATCCGCACACATTTTTAGCATATCTCCATACGCTTGTACAAGGCACAAAGTCTAGTTTGCTGACAAAGTTATGTACATTCTTGAAACGCTCGTCATTGATGATGGTTGCAGCTCCGTAAGTATCTACACTGATGCGCTGGCACTGGTCCCACTCTAACATATGGCTTACATTATTCAGACGAGTGGCGCCTTGGCTATGGGCTATCGCGATAAACTGATGTTGGGCATCTTGTGCGAATATTGAAGTATAATATTCAGCACACATATGCTCGTAAGAGGTCTTGATCCCACATTTTGCAATGACTGAGTGAATCATATCATAGAAAAAACCTTGGCTTGGGTTATATAGCAAGTCAACTATGACACCCCCATAGTTCTTTGAAATTTCATCTCTTTTTTCTATGGCGCTTGCAAGGCTTGTCATGATCCCATTATGGTAGGTATGGGTCATATGCGGCAATTGAGTGCCCGTTGAGGATTCTTTATGAGCAAGTTCTCGATGAGCACGCCAGCTTTCTCCGCGCGCTCCTCTACCTACGCCCTCCATAAACTCACGGGCAAATGGAGGCATAAGATTATGGCCAATCCATTCTACAGCGCGACAGGTATGATGCCAGGCATAACCTAAAAGATCTCCTGCTCCATGAACATCAGACATTTTCTGGGCGAGCAGGCCATAGGGGTCACAGTAGAGCAAAGGATTGTTGTAGACATAAGCGTAAAGGTTGGGGCCATCTTGAAACCCTTGTGGATCAGGTGTCATCCAACGACCCAGCGTGGGGCAATAGTAGCGCTTACCAAAATAGATCAACCCCGTTTCGGGATCAAAACGCTTGCTCGCAAAGGCCCAAGGTGTACGAGGGATGGGACATTCTCCAAAAGCAGTGTAGCGTTGCGTGTGAAAGGGAATATTCTTAAGAGAAAGTAGTGTGACAAGTGACCCTCTATGGTCATGAATCGGGACATAGACTACACCTCCAAGCTCCAGCAACACGGCAGCGCCAATTTCGGCGCCCTTTCCTTCCCCTAAAATGCGCAGTTCTTTGACCTTCCCATCGCGGACCATGCCGATTTCTTGTTGTCCATTCCAAATGTAGATGTCTTTATTTTTGGAAATGCGTCTATTCAGGGCGTCGTACGCATAAACGGTACGCTTGCCTGCCTCCTTGACGACAATGAGCCGATCGAGCAGATCATATTCATATGTACGTTGGCCATCCGCTATTAGATTGCCATTTTTATCGTAGCTATAGGCACTGCTTCCATCTGAAAGCACTTGTTGGAGAGCATTGAGCGTATAGGCGTTTTGATCTTTGCTTCTACGGCTGTGTAGGGAATCGTAAGTGTAAGCATGATCATTTTCAGAGATAAGCTGATTCAGCTCATCATAGGTGTAGTTGTTTTCCTCCTCACCTAAAGAGTCGTGGAAAGTGTAGTGGATAAGATTACCGACAACATCATAAAGATAGGAAGCTGAGAAATGGGGACTGCGATAGGCTTTCCATCGCAAAAGAGGATCCCACTCTAACGTTAGGGTAGATGCATTCGCAAGTGTGATGCGCTTTGGGCGTCCAGATAGATTCCTTTCATTATAGGTATGTGAAAGCCCTTTATAAGATACTTTGTGAATATATGGACCCTTGTAGGCATAGTCTACCTTCCCACCCCCAGGAAGATGGAGGGCTGTGCATCTGCCATAAGGATCGAATTCCTTGCGCAGTGTAATGCCTGAATCCAATTTTTCTTTGATGAGATGATCATACACATCATAGGACGATTCTAAACGAGTATGGTGGAGAGCATCATCAATCTGGATCAAGCGATTTTTGGCATCATAGATATAGGTATAGTCAATTCCTTCCCCATAAAAATGCGCCAATCTGCTCAAGACGTCATATGTGCGATGGATGGAGCGCCCATCGGGCTTGATAAGCACAGATAAACGTCCTAAAGAGTCATAAACATAACTTGTCTCTTTTTCTCCAGCCTCAATCAAGGATTCGAGACGTCCTCCAGGGCCGTAACGCCATGTATGTGAAATTGTTTTTTGTAACTGAGAGTTTTGATAAATATGTTCAATCTGTTGAATTTGATTGCCTACAAGGTCATAGACTTTTTCTGTACGTTGAATCAGCTCACCAGCGAGATTTTTGGTCTGTAGGTCTATAGGCCGTTTTCGAGAATCGTGGAGAGTAACTTTTGTAATCCCTTTAGGATCGCGTACCTCTTTTTTAAACCCATCTTGGTAGGAATAGCTGAACTCTGTTGTGTTCTCCAAGGGATCGATGATCTGGATGGGCTCTCCACGAGAGTTATAAACGGTGAAACAAGTGCCTGCACAGGTGCGTATGCTAGTCCGATTTCCTGCCTCATCATAGGTGTAATTTTCTTGAAAGACATCTGCGATTTTCTTCTCTAGAAGCTGACCCTTTAAATCATAGAAAAAAGTCGTGGCAACATCGCCTTCATTGATTTGAGCCAGCTGACCCAAAGCATTGTAAGAAAAGTTCGTTTCTTTATTTTCTTTACGCTCACCTATCTTTCTGCCAGCTAAATCATATGTCAGGAAGGTTGTTATGCCTAAAGCATCTGTTTCTGAAATCAAGTGATAGGGTGAATAAGCGGCTGTGATGACTGCGATTTGAGTTTCTGTGCGTATCGGACGATCGAGAAGATCATAGGTATAACGCGTTTCAACACCGTGACGATCCAAGTGACACGCTAAAGTGCCCCCACTCTCGTTATATGTAAAATGTTCTTGAGTCCCATCAGGATGCTCAATAGCTGTCGGCTGTCCTCGGAAATTGCAGGCTTTTTTTGTGATGTATCCGTTGACGTCAATCTCTTGAATCACATTTCCCAACACATCATAGCCTCTTCTCTCCACAGCACCGTCTGGGTAGTGTGTGGCAATCAGACGCCCCAAAGCATCATAGGTGTAGTGTGTCTCAAAACCAGAAGGATCTATTGTGGCCACCACACGACTATTTTTATCATATTTATGTTCTGTGATCAAAATGGTTCCATCGCTTTGCCATTCCAATTCTTGGATCGGTCTATTGGCCAGATCATAACGCCACTCTTTGTGTTGATCGGGTCGAGGACCATGTTGCGAGGTGCAATTAAAATTGTTGTCGTAGGTGAAAGTTGTTTGATTGCCTAGTGCATCGTTCGTGGCAATCAGCCTTTCTTCCTTATCGTAATGGTTATAGAGTGTGTAGCTATGTTGATTGTTCGCATCAAAATGCTCTTCACTCGCAATTTTCCCACTCGGGTGATAAGTATAACGTATTTTTTTAAGCAACTGATCGCCTGCATACTCTCGGATTTCTTCCGGAAATCCGATGCAAGGCAGCGTGCGTTTAGGAGTTATCTCGGTGACATGCCTATAGCTCACTCCCTGCACGTCGTTTGGGTCTTCACTCGTACCATCGTCTATGATTGTTTTGATGCATACTGCACCCACTCCCAAATCATAGACATGAAAAGTGCGTTTGGCAATGGCACCCTCTAATTTCACCAGCTCTGCAATGAGTAAGTTGGTGCCTGGTAGATAGTGATATTCAACAAGATTCCCTGCGCGATCAGATTCCGTCAATTTATTGTTAAATCCATCATCAGAGTATGTGCGTAAAATAGGAGAGGCTCCGTCAATCTTTTCTTCAATCACATTGTGGTGCTTATCGTAGAGGTAGCTAGTGTGGAAGAAGGAAGTGCCAGACGCATCTTCGATTTTTCTATCCAACAGATTGCCTGTCTGAGCATCCCACACGCTCCTTTCAATGGAATAGAGTGTTTCACCTTGGTATTTTTCAACAGCGATCACACGTTTTTCTGCACTGAAACGATAAATCATTTTATTGTTTTCGCCATCAAAGACAGTGGTAGCATCCGTGTCGTAGACATAGCGAGCAATAGGGCATTTTTCGCCATTAGGTCCTACAGGAGCACTTTGGGCAACTACTTTTCTCCAAGCATCATTAGAATAGGTTGTTTCAAAATAGCATCCCTCTTTTTGACTCATTTGATAAAGAAAGGGAGGGAAGGCATAGGTATCTCCCTGTTTAGTACGATTATTGTAATAGTCATAAAAAAAGGTGGGTTTGCCTGCGGCTTCTACGGAATGTAGCGTGGTATCGAAGGAGACAAATTTTTTCAGTACACGCTGCGGCTGGCCAAACACTGCCTTTCTTCCATCACTCCCCGTAATGAACACACCGTCCATCAACAACAATTCTCGATCACTTCCTGCGGGGATGTGCCCTGTATACTCAATCTCTATGGAACCAAGTAAAAGACCGGTCGCGCTAAAGGCTTGAATGGATTTTAATACATAGGTGGAGGGAAGTTCACTTGTGGAAAATTCACTGAAGTTTTTGTACAGAAAAGCAACGTAATCCGCATAACCATAGCGAATCACATTGCCATTGGGCCGGTGCTCTTCGAGAATTTGTGCTTGATAAGGAGGGGTAAATATAAGTTTTGTCATTTGCACTTCACCCGAAGCTGGATGCCGTCTGCGACGACAAGGTTGTGATTTGCCTTGTTGTGGCCATTGGCGTAGATCGGTTTTGAATAGGCGTTCACCGCCACTTCCATCTTTAATCGCTCCCTCCCACCAATAATGATTCTCCGGATCGTGTTGACGGCTTTTGATCACACGATGCCCTTTTGTAAAAGAAACGATTGAATTGAGGGGATGCCTTTTGCCTGAGAGCTGGTCGGCTGCAAAGCCTTGTGTGGAGGGGTTGATTTCAAAGCTGTTGCCTTTGGCTATATCATGCAGATAAAAAGCGCCATTTTTCTCTCCAGAGCCGACGAATACTTTGCTGTCACCTACTTGTTCGAAATTAAACAGCATGAGAGTTTCAGGATTGATGCGCCAGTGACCATACATGCGCTCATACATGCCAGAGAAATGATTATAAAATCTGCGCAGGGAAAGTGGTTCACTGCCAGCCACTACCAGGTCACAAGCCTCTTCACAATATTCTCCCGTAACGAGATTGACTTTAGGGACCTGGGGAAGAAACGTACTTTTTTCTCTCGGTGCGCAGGGTACTGGAGGTGTAGAGAAGGTTTCCGCTTGAATATGAAAAATCTTTTCTGGGAATTGTTCTTGCCCATACGTTGGCACTGTGAACTGGCAGGTGAGTAGTAGGAAAAAAAGGCACATTTGCTTAACTTTTTTTTAATAAAGTGAAGCAAACTAAAATATTTACAGATATATAACAAGAATTTTATGGATCTATCTCAAAGCTCTCCAAGAGGGGTGATCCCATAAAAAGTGCGTTGAAGAACTCCGTCCCTGAAAAATTGAGATTCTTCATCCCTGGGAGATCTTGAAATACATCTGAATGGCCCGGTCTAAAAGGGGGCTACTCCAATAGAAAACTGAACATCTTATCTACTTAGTCTTAAAAGCTATTGTACCTAATATATAGGTATTAGTCTTGTGATCAATACCTATATAAACAATCTTGACTTTATGGCTAAAATACCTAATATATATGTACTATCATTCAAATCAGTACCTATATCTATGAAATCTTTTGAAACTCATCTTATTATGAGAGCCTTCAAAAGTCTTCTGATGACTGGCATGAGGCAAAACATTCTTTGCAACCCTGGTGGGAATATTTTTTAGGAACCTTAAGGCACGCATATAATTTGTTTGAAAAGCGAGCTGGCCTAATAGCGGAAACAAAAGGGTCAAAAACGGCTCTTATCTTAGACACACTAGAACAATTTAGAGGGGAATTCTCCATTCAAGAGCTGCAAGAGCTATGTCCAACTGTTGGTATAGATTTAATTCGACGTATTCTTAGAGAAGAAAAACAAGCAGGTAATATTAAATGCCTTGGAAAAGGGCCATTTGCAAAGTGGAAAAGAGCCGAAAAATAAGAGTTCGATTGCCGTATTGAAGGGGGGAAATATAACACCCCACTCTCGAAAAAAATAAAAATATTAATACAATCTTTAATGTAATTAATGTATAATGTATATATACATATATATAAAAATCTTTTATTAACTATGTTTAATTCAATAACAAGTAAATTGAATCATCTTCCTTGTCCTTCTCATTTCACTTGTGAAAAGAAAGTCGCTCTTGTCAGCTTGATTATGGGAATTGCTTTATCCATTCTCACTCTATTAGCTTTTTTGCATCCGTTTACGGGCGGCCTCTCTTTTTTCAATTTTTCAGTGACGAAAATTATAGTGGTTAGTATGGCTGGGATCTTTGTGATAGGACCGGTTTTATATTTCACTATTAAGCGAGCTCTTCATCTCTGTCTCAAACAGAAAGCTGCAACTGATTCAAATCATACTACTTCTTCTCCTGTTCAAACAGATGCAGAAACATCACCCCAAACGAAAGAGCAAATACCGAAGCCGCCGGCAGCCAACCATCAGGTCGAAGTACCTCAGGAATATAAGGTCGCCGTAGCTGATTCAAATCAGAAGGACAAATACCGAAGCAACTGGCAACCAGCCCCCGAATCGAAGTCTCAGCAGTATCTCGGACGTATGAAATTGACGTCTCAGAAGTATTTCAGGAATATGAGCCCTCAGCTAACTCAAATGGCTGCAGCTGATTCAAAGCATACTACTTCTTCTCTTGTTCAAACAACAGATGCACAAACTTCAAGCTCCAAACAGAAGGGCAAATACCGAAGCAACTGGCAACCAACCCCTGAATCGAAGTCTCAGAAGTATCTCCGGCGTATGAAATTGAAGTCTCAGAAGTACCTCAGGAATATGGGTCCTCAGCTAACTCAAATGGCTGCAGCTGATTCAAAGCATACTACTTCTTCTCTTGTTCAAACAAATGCAGAAACATCACCTCAAACGAAAGAGCAAATACCGAAGCTGCAGGCAGCCAACCACCAGGTCGAGATACCCCAGGAATACCTAGAAGCAGAGGTGCAGCAGGTGCGAAATAAATTTGGTGAATACCTAGCATCTTGGTCCGCGCCACCAATACTTGAAGCAGCCTGTGGTTTGCTGAACAAAAAATTAGGTACTAAACACAACTCGTGCAATATTGATTGGAAACATGCGGAAAACCAATTAAAGAAATGGGGAACAAAAGCTTATACATTTACAGCAGGTCATCCAGCCGCTATTCGATGGGTAACAGGCACACGCTCAGCTGCTCTGATAGGGATGTCTCAGAGTGTCAAAAAAGGATTAGTTCCATCTCCGTCCCTCATTCCTACCAAACCTTTGATCGACCAGAACATTGTGCCTTTTACTGGAGAGCTCTCTTATGGGATCGAACCAGGCCAAGTCAATACTATTGCTCTTTCAGGAACGTCTTTCTCCACATGTTCCGTTGCTTATAATTATGCTCATAACGACAGTTTCCGATTTCAACAACAAAATGAACTCGATTACATTTTAGACTTCGATATAAAACGTTCCGTGGGCTCTATTTCAAGGCTGAAGATAGCAGTCCTGCGGTTAATCCATAGCGGAACAAGTCGCACATTCTTACTTCAAGCACGTAGTCATATACAAAACAATATCCTACCCAAAATGAAAGAAGAGCCTAAGGGTTGGGAGACGCCAGCAAGATTGATTGGTTCGTTATCCAAACAGGCGCCAATCCCTACAGGCACCAATCCTCTTCAACATCCTTTACCAAGAGGTACATTAGTCGGGGTTAAAGACAAGGCGGGAGAAACAAGATTGGCCATGATTGCAGAATATGACGAGAAAGACGAAGAATATCTGCTCATTCTCGACCAGGAGGTTGTCAATGAGCGGGTAGAGAAAAAATATGTAAAAACTACTCAATTAGACATCTATGATCAAAAGGCTTTGTCTCTCCAAGCAAACAGGCTACCGCCTCTCTCTAAAAAATGTCTTGAAACCATAAAGAGAACACTCTCTACAGTATTAGAATGCCGCGAAGACATTCAGTCAATTATCACTCTTTTTGATACTGAAAAAGCTCTCCCATTTTCAAAGCAGGAAAAAGCTTTTCTGGACAATCCATTTCCTATCATTTGGGGCACCACATCAAAAAACTTAGAATTTTGTCGTGTTCGTTCAAATGTGCCTGAAATGGGATACAAAGGGATATTAGAAATAGGTAAAGAAATCGATGTGGTTTTTACCAAGTCAAAACAGATTGTTACGGTTCAACGATGGCTTAAAGAACACAACATCAATTCTGTGAAGGTCATGAGCCTTGGCACTCTGGCCTATTTACGCGCACTTTCTGGTGAGGATTGAATAGGCAACCTTTTAAAATTTAATCGACAATATTAATTGCCATATTGATGCGAAGAGACATAAAGCCCCCACTCTTCTTTACGTATCCCATTGAGATAATGCTTCCAAATAGAGATCGGCCTGCCTTCGCTGCCGCTATCATCAAAACGCCATAGTTCAATGTTTCTTGTCCCTGGATTTACAGTGAATCCAAAAACATTTTTAACCCAGTTAGTGTCAGCAAAAAGAAGGGGAGCTGGATAACTCATTCCATTTTTTTGCATGATGGCAGTGATTTTATCATGAAAACAAATGGAAGAACGTGTGTTTTTTATTCCTAAAATCACCAAAGCTTTTGCAATTTCTCGAAGATCTTCAGCTGTCAAAATGCGGTATTTTTCCAAGCGTTCTTCCATGAGGGGAAAAAAGGAATAAATTGCCTGTTTGAGTGGTTCATCAATCACATCCAAACCCTCGAATATTTCTCTGAGTTTCTCTTGTAGAGCATGCTCTGGAAAGAGAGGAAGACAGCGATAAAGAATAGCATCAAGCTCTTCTGCCACCAATTCCAGCTTGCGTCCGCTATGGAGCCATTTTTCATAAGAAAGTATTTTTAGGATATGTTCTCGAAACTCAGTTGGAGTCATGGAAAAAGCAAAACTTTTAAGAGCATGTTTAATCACAGGCCGATACCCAACAGGGATAAAAAGAAGCAATTTGTTGACCAAAGCATCCATCATCCGATTATCCAATATCAGAGAATCAAGAAATTTTAATTGCATACTGGCCCAGTAGTCTCTGATCCAAGTATACGTATACAGCGAACTTTCCCATCCTTTTCGGAAAAGATCCCAACCAGGTTTGCATAAAAACGCATGCGTGGGTGAAAACGCGAGCATGTTCAGCGAAGAATCTTTTTCATATTTGGCCTGAGCACTTAAGGGCAGCTCTTTCATCGCATCAATAAAAAACGCTAAGAGTTCATTTTCGCTTTCTACCCAACGCTTTTTCTCTTGAGGCTTTTGTGAACTATTCCAATAACAACTTACTAATGTGGACATAGTACCACCAGAGATATAGGACCAAGGCTTTCGTTTCACTTTGTCCATATTGTCCAAAGGATGTTCCACAATAGGTTCTTGATACGCTACTGCCAAACGGATTAAAGAACTTTCTAAAAACTCAGGTCTTTTTATCGCCACAATCGCTGCAGTGATCACTTCTGAAACTTCTTTTTGAAGCCCTTCAAATTCAGGAAGTTGATTGAGATCGACCTCTGTGGCAATAAAAAAGGCTGTCAGGTTTTGCACATATTCAGCACCTGAATTGATCAGTGTCCATAAGGCAGTGTTAGCACGTCCATGTTTATACATAAGACGGAAGCCTGCTGGGCTATCATCATAGGGGTTTGCTGAAACATCATGCATTTCAGCATCGTATACCTCTTGGAAGTAATCCCTGATTTTGTGCCCATAAAAATCGATTAAATGGGGATAGAGGCCTTGAAGCCTTCTGCCTTTATCATGAATTGCGTCCCTTTCATTCAAGGCGCGGTGAATCTCGTGTCGACGTATTTGATATTCCGCTTGAATCCATCCTGCTTCGCGCTCTGTAGAGGCTCTTGTCATTCTGCCTTCCAAATATTTAGCCTGTGCGAATAAATGGTCATATTTAGATTGCATTTCTTGGATGGCGCCATTGATTTGATCGATCTTTTCTTGTAACACTTGATAAATGGCTTCACCTATCCCATACTTATCTTCTGGACGCACTCCTAAGCTGATATAAAGGTTCCATTTGGCAAAATCGGCCTTAGATTCAGATAAAGAAGCTAAAGTGAACTCCCATGCTTTGAGAAGCGCATTATCAGTAAGCGCCTTAAAGGCTGATTTAGCAGCTTCATAGGCGTTTACAAAGCGATTACACGCTAAATTTTTGCTGCTTTGCGTCAATGGTGCTTGAATAATCAATTCAGCAAAAGGCCCGTGAATTGATCTCTCACGATAATTTGCAATCTCAGTTTCTGTCACATTAAAGGCTTTTAAAAGGCAGGCTTTAATCAACTGATCGGGGTTGATGAGTGCGAAGGGATCACTTTCACGAAAAAACTCTTTGAGTGTTTGCAGCAGCTCGAAACATTTTTCTTTTTTTTCTACAAATGAAATTTTTTTATCTATTAAACCAGCGGCTTCAAAAGCCGCCCTTAAACCAGGTGAGAGAGCTAAAATTTTTAAAGGCTCTTTCCCAAAAATAGAAAGCATCAATGGTCGATAAAGATCCCCTACGCCCCAGCTTAAGCTCAATGGGACAGTATATTCTACTCCCTCGTAGATGCGTACAAGCCTGCCTGTACCAAAAAGTTGGCCTATATCAGCTAAAAAGTTTAAAGGTTGGTTTTGCTGGATCAAAATGGCGGGCGCAGTTGCAAAACAGGAACCCACATTTTGACGCAGGCTACTGAGCAAGGCAGAGAGTGCTGCTCTACGTGCATGGGCATCAGTTAACACTGTACTCTCTGGCAAGACGAGTGTTTCTCGAATGAGTTTCTCGATTCCTTGATGACTTACAGGTTTACCAATGCGTTTGAGTTGATCCTCTGCACTTTGATCTTGATAAATGAGCTTTAAAATTTTCAGCAGATGATGTTGACGAGGATCGTCATGGTGTCGCTTTGGTCCCAGTGAGTAGAGTGTTTTTTCTAAAAACTGTATCGATTTGAAAAGTGACCGTTTGTTGATTTCTCCATTGTCTTCCACAAGTAGGATGGCCAGCTCACGTGCCACATGAGTATTACGCCAAGACCAGCTGTCTTGAATTTGACTTAGATCGAAATCGCGACAAAAGGGAATCGCTTCGTCCAAAAGAAGAGCTTCAATAGAGTCTGAAAAAGGTTCTTTTGCTGCATACATTTCAAAAACATCCTGCAACATAGCTGAAGGAGTCATACCTTCTGAAGGGAAATCAGAAAGAAAGTTTGTTGTCAGATGATCCGCTCTCATGCCACTATTCCTCAGTACACTTTTAAGGCAACTAGGATGATCTCATCTTCTTGCTCTCTAGAATGGATGAACGCATTTAAAGCACTCATAATGCCATCTACAGCTGATTGTGCGCTCTCCCATTCCTCTGAAAGGACAGCTGCTTTCAAACGCTCCTCCGTAAAAGGCTCGCCGTTTTCATTGCGCGCTTGTAGTGCGCCTGCAGTATATAAAATTAAAATGTCCCCAGAAGCAAGCTGTAATTCTTCTGTAGCATATTTCTCGACTTCTTTAAGCCCGATTGCGATTCCTGAGCTGACCAGCGACATCACATTTCCATTCGCTCTTTTCAGAAGCCCTGAGACATGTCCACAGGAAAAATAATTAAATTTTTTTGTCTCTTCCTCATACAAACCCAACAAAACTTGGATAAACATCCCAGTATCACCCGCATCTTGCACGAAAGTATTATTTGTCTGACTCAAAATTTCTCCAACGTCTTCAGAAAGAGTAGCATAAGTGCGAAAAAGTGCGCGTAATGCATGCGCATATAAACTAGATGAAATTCCTCGGCCTGCAGCATCCACAACTGCAATCAAAAGGCCTTCCCTTCCGTTCTTGAGTTGTTTTTTCATATATCCATAATGATCGCCACCTACATCCTTGGTGGGTACATAAATCCCAGAAATGTCTGCTCCTTTGAGCTCGGGCATTTCACTAGGCAAGATACTGCGCTGCACCTGACGCACAATGGATAGCTCCTTTTGATAGGTTTCCTTTTTTACACGTTCATCTTCAGCTTTTTGGATGTTTTCCAGTAGGTTGTCCAACGTTTGATTAAACAGGCTGCCTAGTATATTGATTTCAAAACCAAAACGCTCTTCTTTAAATCTGGCGTCCAGTTTACCTTTACTCACCTGCGTCATTAAATGAGTAAGTTGTCTCAATGGACTTGAAATGTAAGAAGAAAGCCAATACGTCACACCAGCACCTAAAACTAAAATTAGCCCATATAATACGTAAATAAGTAAAAAATGACGTATAGCCTTTCCAAAAAAAGCTTCTTTAGGAGAATAACTCACCAAAGAGATCCATCCTATAGGCGCTTGTATCCGATAAGCGATCTGCACCTGGTCATTATAGACAAATTCAAAAAAAGGATAGTCTTTAGTTTGGATGACTGGAAGTGGCGTAGGAGCTAGCTGTCGCAAGCCTATTTGTCCCGATTTGAGAATTTCGTCACGTCTTTCTGCAGAAATGGGATCAAAATATTGACCTAAAAGCCGATGATCTGTAGCGGCAAAGACAATGCCATCCTTATTGAGGACTGCAAAGAGGACATTTTCTTGAAGGGCAGTTTGTTGAGTTAATACCTCGAGCTGTTTCGAGACATCAGCAGTCACCATGAGAAAACCTATCGGCTCTCCCGTCTTTGGAGAATAAATCTCACGAACCATGAAAATATAGGGAATTAGACGATGATGTTCATTGGAATAATCATAGCGAATGAAAGTCCCTCCTCCTTTTTTTAAAACATCTGGAAGAAGTTGATAGCTGACAAAATAGTTGTTAATTTCTAGTGGATTGCTTGAAGCAATGACCTTGTAGCGCGGACCATCTATTTTCATAATATAAAGATGAAACGCTCCTCCTTCATGGACAATTTCCGAAAGAGCGCGATTTAATTGAGCTTGATCTGGATTTTCTATCTTATTTCCCAGATCTAAAATGTAGATAAATTCATTTAAGAGCGTTTCGCGCACTGGTTCCAGATTTAATAAATTGAAAGCCCGGTAGCTGGCTTCCGTACGCAGTGCCATTTTAGCATCTGAAATAGAGTCAAAATAAGATTTTTGAAAAAAAATAAAGGAATCGATCAATAAAGGAAGTGCAAGAAACAGAAAGCTGACAACTAAGACCCTTAAGGTAAAATTTGTTTTTATCATTCTTTGATCTTCATTGCCAATAAAGTAATATCGTCATGCTGGGAGGCAGAGCCGGCAAAATGATTCACTTGTCCAACAATAGCTTCCACTATTTGAGAAGCGCTTTTATCCCCATTTTGTCTCAGGCAATGAATCAACCTCTCTTCTCCATAATTTTCGTACTTTTCATCATGAGCTTCTGTCACTCCATCAGTGTATAAGACAAGCGTATCGCCTTTGAACAACTTCACTTCATAGGCTTTTTTTGATTGTGAAGGCATCACCCCCATGGCAATGCCTGTATGATCCAAGGTTTGGATGCTGCCATCTACTCTACGTACCAATGCAGGATTATGGCCGCAACAAAAGTAGCTCAAAAGGTGTGTACGGTAGTCATAAACACCACAAAATGCGGTCACAAACATGCCCGTATCCTCGGTATCCAGAAGAAAAAGGTCGCTGGTGGCAAGCATGGCTTGAGCGATATCTTGATAACGTTGAGCATAAATACGCAACATGTTCCTGATACTTAAAGAATAAAAACATGCCTGAACACCTTTGCCAGACACGTCAGCAATAGCGAGAACGAGCTTGGAATCTTTTGTTGGATCTTTGATAAATACGTCATAAAAATCTCCTCCGACCTCTAAGGTAGGAATATAGATTTCTGCGACGTCAACACCTGGATAGGTAGGCATGGTTTGAGGCAATAGACTACGCTGTACCTGTTGTCCGAGTTTCATTTCTTGGACGAAGATCTCTCTTTTAACACGTTCTTCTTCAGCCACATGTTTCTGCGTCAATACTGCGTTGACCATTTCATTAAAAATTTCACCTAAAACATTGATTTCAAATCCTAAACGATCTTTTTCATAGCGCAAATGGATATCACCGCTTTGGATCTTTTGCATGACATTGCCTAAATTTTGAATCGGTTTTGCCATGCGAATCGTCAATAACGTAGCAGCTGTCCCTCCAATGATCAAAATGAGCCCATAAATACTGTAGACATTGAAAAATTCTAAAAGGGGCATTTCAAAAATTTCAGTTTTAGAGGCGTAAGCCAAGAGTGAGTAATTGGCATTAGGAAGTTTTTTGATATATCCAATCTGAGGCTGGTCTTTCCAAGTAAATTCAAAAAAAGGAAACCCCATAGTATTGCTCACTAAAAGAGGTCGCTCGGGCAGAACAATCATCGATTCCTGCTTAGCAAATAGTGTTTTAAATTGCGGGCTCAAAGGTAAGAAATACTGGAATTTTATTTCAGGATCGGTGGCTGCAAAGATGACGGATGAAGGGAGTAGAAGTGCGAAATTGATCCGAAAACTGCGTTTATCTGACTGTAAAAGACCTTCTATTTTGTTCGCTACATCATCAGAAAAGGCAAGCACGCCGACATATTTGTTTGGCTTGAGTGCAAAAATAGGATCTGCCACGATTAGGTAGGGACGTAATGTATTTGGCTCCAGAAAAATGTAATCTGTGTAGCCACGCTCAATCGCACTGGGCGTGCTCAACTCATTCAATTGAAAAAAACTTGTATAATCTTTCCCAAGCAGATCTGGGCGACTGGAAGCAACCACGACAAATTTGTTTTCGGGAGTGAGTTTGAGCAAAAAAATGCCATAAAATTCGCCAATGGCAGCTAGACGCTCCAGTTTTTCATTGAGCTCTGGTGAAGGCTGTTCTGGAAAAGAGCTTTCTAAATGTAAATAGCTGATAATAGTCTCTATGAGTGGCTTGTCCAAGGGCTGTAATCGCTCGAAAGGGAGCTCCCTGAGGTGAGCCACTTCTGCCAAGAATCCTTTTGCATCGACAATCGCACGCTGATAACGACTTTGAATGAGGATAAAAGAATCCACTAAAAGAGGAAGAGCAAGTAAAATAAAACTGAGCACGAGCAAGCGAAAGCCGATCGACTGTCTAAATTGGATCATTTGTAACTATTCAGTCCTTTGACTTGTTTCCTAAAGGTGTCCACTCTGGCCGATGGAAAATCTTGGTTGGGCAAAGTTGAGTCCGGCCACTCGTGAATGGTTACGATCATATGATCAATAAAGAATAATTTATAAATGATAGCAAGCGTTCACAACTCCCTTGTCAAACATCTCGTACAGATAAGAGAAAGTAAAAAATATCGGAACGAACAGCAATCACTGATCGTCTCAGGCTTTAAATTAGTTAAAGAGATCGCAACTTGCTGTGTTCCCAAAAAACTCTTTGTAGAAAATTTAGCAGATGCCCTGCCTTGCCCGGAAGTCTACCAGGTGACTGAGCCAGTGTTAAAAAAAATCACTGGCCTGGTTTCGCCAGAGCCTATAGCCGCCGAATTTCCACTACCAAAACCCTCCACGCTTATCCATCACTCCCCACTATTGGTTTTAGACTCCATCAGGGATCCTGGCAATTTAGGGACGCTGATGCGTACAGCACTGGCTCTTGGCTGGAAGGGCATCTTTTTTCTTCCAAGCTGCACAGACCCATTTGGTGATAAAGCAGTGCGTGCCTCAAGAGGTGCTTTGTTTAAACTGTCCTGGAAGGAAGGGACCTGGGAAGAACTTGTGCAATTAAAAAAACAAGAGAACTTTCAAGCCTATATTGCTGATGTCGAAGGATTATCTTTAGAAAAATGCCCAAGGAGTGACAAAATTCTTTTGCTTCTCAGCAATGAAGCCCAAGGAATGTCTGCCCGATCCGAAAGTTTTGGACAAAAAATCACAATTCCTATGAAAGGAGAGATGGAATCGCTCAATGTCGCCGTCGCTGGCGCAATCCTTATGTATTATATGCATGGCTAAAGATTACGAAGAAGAATTTCCTGAATCCAAAAAAGAACGTAAAACAGCACGTAAGATAGCATCCCGTCGTGATCGTTCTAAATTTAAAAAGACTAACTTGGAGAAAAGGGAAAAAAAGCTACTTCAGGCCACTCAAAAAAAACTTTCGAAAAAAGAACTCTTGCGCGGGCGTGTATTAGCAATCACTCCTGAAGGGATTGCAGTAGAGTACCAAGAAACAGTGATTTTGTGTACATTACGAGGGGCGCTCAAACAAGAGACCACACAGGCAAAAAATCTTATCGCTGTAGGCGATTTTGCCCTTTTTGAAATGAAAAATGAGAAGGAGGGCAGCATCGCTCATGTAGAAGAAAGACACTCTATTTTATCCAGACAGGAACATCTAAGAAGACGACAGAAGCAACTCATCGCTTCCAACATCGATCAAGTGCTCATTACAATGTCTGTCGTCAAGCCCAGCCTTAAACCCTCCCTCGTCGACCGCTATATTATAGCTGCCTATAAGGGAGGTATGCAGCCTGTGATCATTCTTAATAAAGTGGATTTACTTGAAGCAGGCAGCGCCGATGAAGCATTAGTCGAACTTTTTATTGCCACCTACACAGCACTAAACATTCCTGTCATCTCCCTCAGTGCTGTGACAGGAATAGGCATTGAGAAGCTAAAAAAACAGATGAAAGACAAGGCTTCTGTATTTTCAGGACAGTCAGGTGTCGGAAAGTCTTCCTTGATTAATGCCATGACTGGACTTTCCTTGCCCATAGGTGAGATTGTAGAAAAAACTCAAAAAGGCACACATACAACCTCGGCTGCACGCCTAATCCCCCTGGATTTTGGCGGATGGTGCATCGACACCCCTGGAATTCGCAGCTTTGGAGTCTGGGATTTACAAAGAGAAGATTTAAAAAATTATTTTCCTGAAATAGATGAGATCAGCAATCAGTGCAAATATCCCAATTGCACGCATTCGCATGAACCGGGATGCGCTCTTGAGGCAGCTCTCAGCGCAGGCGAAATTTCCCCTTTGCGCGTAGAGTCCTACCTCAAGCTCCTCGAAGAAATTGCTTAAGCTGTTTGCGTGCATAGAAAAGGCGTGAGCGTACCGTCCCGCAAGGAATGCCCAAGCGAGCGGCAATCTCCTTTTGTGGGATATGTTGGAGGTCATACATTTCAAAAACCAGACGCTGTTTGATCGGTAAGCACTCAAGTGCTTGTTGAATTTTTAGCATGAGTTCTGCATCCACCTCTGTTTTTTCAAAAAACTTCGGCGGCAAAATTTCATCTTTATAGGGACTTTCAATAGAGTGCTGTTTTCTTAAATAATTTAGAGAGAGGTTATGTGCGATCCTCCAAAGCCACGTGGAAAAACGCGCCTCTTTCCGAAAAGTGTTCAAATGCTGGTACGCATGCACAAACGTTTCTTGCATCAAGTCTTTGGCAGCCTCTTCGTTTTTGACAATTTTGAGACAGTGTCGAAAAACGGCCTCTTTATTTTGCAAAACAAGGACTTCAAAAGCACCTTCGTCGCCTTTTTGACTTTTTTGGATAAGCTTCTTTTCGTCCTTTGAACCTATCTCACCAAAAAACTCTCTCAAAGAACCCTCTCTTTTTGGCATCTTTCCTTGGCTAAATTTTGGCCATCTTGCTTAAGATTGTCCTCAATTATGTCGAGAAAATTTATAGTCGATTAAATTTAAAATTTCGTATTTTGACCTATTCGGTCGCTGATGATTGCAACTATTCACGAGTAGCTGGCCCAATGTTTTCCTACCAAGATGCACCTGCAGTCAGAGTGGATAGTTACCATAGAAATATTTTTGGCAACAACTATAAATGGATGGTATTACTGATGATCAACTCCAAAATAATCGCTGTCGATGCCCTAGAAATCCTTGATTCGAGAGGAAACCCCACTTTGCAAGTTTCTGTAACGACTGATCGATCGGTCACTGGTGTGGCGGCTGTCCCATCAGGCGCCTCCACAGGATCTCAGGAAGCCTTAGAGCTGCGCGATGGAGAAAGCAATCGTTATTTAGGAAAAGGTGTCAAAAAAGCGATCCAAACAATCAAAGAGAAGATCGCTGATGAAGTGGTAGGAGATAATGTCTTTAATCAAAGAGCTCTCGACCAAAAGTTATGCGGTCTCGATGGAACAGAAAATAAGTCTAAACTTGGGGCCAACACTCTTCTTGGAATTTCTTTGGCAGCGGCAAAAGCTGCCGCTCTCTCCTGTAATATGCCTTTTTATCGTTATTTGGGAGGACCCTTCGCCCATCTGCTCCCTTGCCCCATGATGAATGTGATTAATGGCGGAGTCCATGCAGATAATGGACTTGAATTTCAGGAGTTTTTGATCCGACCGCATGCCGCTCCTTCTTTTGCAGAAGCGTTACGTTGGGGTACAGAAGTCTTTCATCACCTTAAAAAAATTCTCAAAGAAAAAGGATTAGCAACTGCCGTAGGAGATGAAGGCGGCTTTGCACCGCAGCTTACTTCAAATGAAGAAGCACTTGAACTCATTCTAAAAGCTATTGAAAGCGCAGGCTATCGTCCAAAAGAACAGATCTCCTTGGCAATAGATTGTGCAGCCTCAGAATTTTATAAAGCAGGAACCTATAATGGCCGTTCATCGGAGTCACAAGCTGCTCTTTTGACTTCCTTGAGCGAACGCTATCCAATAGATTCTCTAGAAGATGGAATGGCAGAGAAGGATTGGGAAGGTTGGAAAACACTCACAGAACGATTAGGAAAAAAAGTACAAATTGTTGGGGATGATGTATTTGTTACTAATACACGTCTCTTGCAAAAGGGGATAGAGAAGGGTATAGCGAATAGCGTCTTAATTAAAGTAAATCAAATTGGAACCCTGACAGAAACAATTGAGTGTATTCGCATGGCGCAGGATCATGGATATACCACTATTATTTCCCATCGCTCTGGTGAAACAGAAGATACGACCATTGCAGATCTTGCAGTTGCCTGCCAGACGGGACAAATTAAGACGGGATCGCTTTCGCGTACTGATCGAATCTGTAAATATAATCGCTTATTGGCTATTGAAGCAGAATTGGGAAGTCAAGCGCTTTACAGGGATTCCAACCATTGTCGGGTATTAGGGAGAACGCTAAGCCTTAATTAAAATCTTAGGCATCGTCGGATCCTGAGATCTACTAATCTGACTCTGTGAAGGCAAACTCTGGTAATCAAATTTGATTTGGCTTTCCACCAAATAGACTGATTCACTACTCAAAGGTACTCCTCCAACTCCTAAAGTATTGACTATGAATTGTTTGCTAGTATCGACTAGCCACTCGTTATTTACCCCACTACGTTCTTGTTCTGTAATTTTATAGACTCCCTCTCTTTGCGTGTCTTCAGCAATTACGCATTTAGTATTAGCATTATAGGAAAAAATAAGCGTGGCATCTAAATTTGAAAAAAATAGGATTTTTTTATCCTGTAAATAAAACACATCAAGTGAAGATTCCATTTCCTGGCGATTAGCATTATACACTTGAGTTGAACACGGAACGATTTTGAAGACTTTTTTAGCAGTACGATCATAAAGAGGGGTATTATCAGAAAAATGAATCACTCTTTCCCCGGAATCAACAACTTTTCCCTCATCCATTACACGGCTTGTCGCAGACATTTTTGTTTTGCAACACGGTGAAAATAGCCATTTGAAAAATTGCATGATCTTGGCACAGATGGAAGAAATGATCGCTCGCAGAGGGCATACCCTATTTCGCCTGCTTACTGGTTCGAAAACTTGGTGCTTTGCGTGTAAATGATTAATAGATAAAGGCATACAAAACTCGTTTTTTGTTAAAATTTTAATATAATTAATTATAAAAAACCATAATTAAAATAAATTCTGTTTGTTATAATAAGATTATTCTATTTAACCTGGTGCTGACGATGGAGTATACTGTTGCTCTTTTTGGTGAAGCTGGTCGTGGAGAATTTCGCACAGCCTATTACTGCAAAAGTCTCGACCAGCTTTCAGAATGTTTAGGCGAACCTCCTTCAAGAGATTGCATGGGGCTTGATTTTGCGATTCAGGCGTTACTTTATCAACGCGGAGTGATTTATTTTCGCGTACATGAGGAAGGATTTAGCACACAAGATTATTTATCTGGCTTGAACTCTTTAGAAAACAAAGAGTTATTTCCAACCATCTCAGCTATCTGCTTGCCAGGGGTGGGAAATCTTGAAATTATTCAAGCGACGGATTCGGTCTGCAGTCTTTACAGAAGTTGCCTCGTACTTACAGAAAAAGATTTATATGACTATCTGACCTATCAAAAAAAGAATAGGCTCTAAACTGCAGAAAAATATTCTTTCAAACCATCTTGAGTAGCTTTCATGGATTTTTTGCCAGGCTGCCAGTTTGCAGGGCAGACTTCTCCATGCTTTTCAAAAAAAATCAGAGCATCGATCATACGCAACACTTCTTCTACAGAGCGACCAAGATGCAGATCGTTGACGATTTGATGGCGCACAACGCCTGTTTTATCGATTAAAAAGAGTCCGCGGTAAGCAATCCCTTCATCTTCTTTTAGAACATCATAGGCAGTGGCTACCTGTTTATTGATATCGGAGAGAATAGGATATTCTACTCCTTCAATCCCTCCCTGACTACGAGGTGTTTTTAGCCAGGCTAGGTGTGAAAAACAACTATCAATGGAGCAGCCGATCACCTGAGCACCGCGTTTTTCGAAATCGGTGAGTCTTTCTTGGAAGGCATGTAGTTCAGTCGGGCAGACAAAAGTGAAATCAAGCGGGTAAAAAAAAAGGACAATATATTTTCCTTGGAGAGCGGAAAGTGTGTATTCCACGACGCTTCCTTTAACAACCGCTTGTAACTTAATTTCTGGAGCTTTTTTACCTACTAAAACACCCATGACTTCCTCCAATATAAAGTGTGCACTGGAGAGGATTCGAACCTCTGACCACCCGGTTCGTAGCCGGGTACTCTATCCAGCTGAGCTACCAGTGCAAAGAAACTAGCAAGTATATAGAAGATCTAGCAATGGTTCAAGCTTTTTGGAATTTTTGTAACTGTTTAGCCCTTTAACTTATTTTCTTAGATGTATTTCTGTAGTAACTATCCACTCTGGCCAACTATATCTTGGTTGGGCATTTTAAAAAAAATATGAATATTGTCTTTCGCACCATTCATGTTTAAAAATTTGCTTAGAAAAACAGTGTTTGAAGAGGAATGACCGAACATCTATATAATTGATTTTGCTACGTCTTAAAATTTTGAACCGAAAACGACTACATATATGAACATTGTCATTATTGGCGCTGGAGACATCGGCCAACATCTGGCAACCATTTTTTCAAAGATGAATTATGGCATTGTCCTCGTCGACAAAAATTCAAAAAAGTTAGAACAAATTTCAAGAGATTTGGATGTCGCTACCAGATTTGGCTCAGGGACAGATTGGGAACTCTTAGAAGAGTTAATGGAGTTCTCACCCAATCTCTTAATCGCCCTGACAAACGATGACGAAACAAACCTTGTTGCCTGTACCATTGCTAAAAATTTAGGTTACCCACAAACAATCGCACGTGTACGTAGCAATAAATTTTTTAATCAAGGAAGACTGAGCTTTGAACGCCTTTTCTGTGTAGACTACCTCATTGGTCCCGAAAAATTGACAGCTGATGCATTGGCCAACATGATTTTGGTCCCACATTCCATTTATGTGGAAGATTTCGCACATGGCTCTATCCAAATGCGTACATTTAAAATCCCAGAAAAATGGAAAAAAGGAGGTCTTTTACTTTCTGAACGCGAAAAATTTGGTTTGCCTTCTCAATTGATGGTTGGTCTGATCCGCAGAAGCTATTTTAACGAAACGAAAGGCAAAGCAGTTTTCAAAGGAGAAGAAATCCTCTTTCCTCATGGCCAAGATTCCCTTTTGCCAGGAGATGAAGTGACCTTTATTGGTGAATCTGAAGCCGTTCAAAGCCTACATAAATTCTTTGGCTTTCAAAATAAAGTGCCCAAATCTGTGATGATTGTTGGTGGTTCTCTCATCGGCCAAAATCTTGCACAGATCCTGCAGGACCATTTAATCCGTGTACGAATATTGGACAAAGACTTTGATAAATGTGCAATGCTTTCGGAAAAATTAACCTTGTCGACAGTGATTCATCGGGATGGGCTAGACTACCCCTTTTTGCGATCTGAAAAAGTGGAAGATGTAGATGTTTTCGTGGCTTGTACGCGCAATGACGAAGTGAATTTTTTGGCTGCAACAAGTGCTCGTGAGTTGGGATGTGAAAATGTATTGATCTCTTTGAGCGATACAAATCTCATTCCTCTGATCCATAGACTGGGTATCTCTCAAGCTGCCTCACCCCGCATCCATGCCGCTAATAGAATATTGTCCATTGCCCGCGAGCAGACCATTGCATCGATGGTCTCCATGTACAATAATCAGGCAGAGATCATGGAAGTCAAAGTTTCGGCAAATTCTAAAATCGTCGGCATACCCATACGGCAGTTAGGACCAGAATTGCCAAACGATTTTTTGATCGTCATGATCCAAAGCAGAGGCAGGATCTTTATCGCCGATGGAAGCCGCATACTTTCTCCAGGAGATACTGTTGTGGTGATCAGTAGTCCGAGGCATGTGAATGAGATCAAGAAGCTTTTTTAAATGATAGTGACGCATGCTATATAGAGATATCTGCCGAACGCTTGGCTTCTATTTATGGTTTTTTCTCCTTCCATTAAGCCTTCCCTCGTGCATAGCGATTTATTGTGACTGGATAGCTACTCCAGGGACTTATCCACAACCCTCTTCGGCGGCAGCCTTTATTTTGACACTATTAGTCACAGCTATCTTAGGGGCCCTTTTCTATTGGATAGGACGCAAGGGCACAGGACAGCTCTATAGACGGGAAGCCCTCTTGCTTGTCTTGATTGTCTATTTTCTCACTCCCGCTGTAGGAGGACTCCCTTTTTTACTCAATAAAACGTTTCAAAATCCTCTAGATAGTTATTTTGAAGCGGTTTCCGCATTGACAACGACAGGAGCTACACTCATCTTTCCTAAAAAATATGATCCGCAGACCGGACGAGAGATCCCCTATATAAAAACCATCGATGCAGGGAAAAAGACAACCTACACATTTTATGGTACCATCAAACCTGTCCAAGACCCTGTCACACATCAACAATTAGAAGGATTGAGCGCGGTGAGTGTTTCCTTGCTTTTTTGGCGAAGCTTTATGCAATGGTTAGGTGGTGGTGGCATTGTTGTTCTTGTCGTGGCCATACTTCCAGCATTGGGTGTGGGCGGAAAATTTCTTTTTCAAACGGAGGTCACTGGTCCCACTAAAGATTCTATGCTTCCGCGCATCAAAGAAACTGCAAGCAAATTATGGAAAATTTATCTTACACTTACGGTGATCGAAATTTTCTTGTTGATGGCAACACAATGTAAAAAAATGTCGTTATTTGATGCCATCACTGTATCTATGGCTACCATTTCAACAGGAGGTCTTGTCCCTCGCAATGAAGGAATTTCCTACTATGATAGCCCCTACATTGATTCCGTGGTCATGGCTTTCATGATTTTTGGAAGCGTTAATTTTTCTCTCTATTTTTATTGTGTGCGTGGCAGGTTTAGTCGTCTGAAAGATCCGGAAACTAAAATTTTCTTTGCTATCCTTCTACTTGCCTGTCTTTTCGCAGCATGGCAATTGAGCGGCACTCTTTTGGCACCACTCATTGAACAACAGACTCAAACGAGGATGAACTTTCTGCAAGCCTTGCGTTATGGAGCTTTTCAAATGATCTCAGCGCAAAGTTCAACCGGCTTTGCCACCGCAAATTTCGACTTGTGGCCTTTCTCTGTGCAAGTTTTGATGTTGATTTTGATGTTTATTGGAGGAATGGCAGGTTCAACAGCAGGTGGTATAAAAGTCATTCGCATCCAAACTTTTTTCCGTATCTTGCTCAATAAAATCGAATCCATCTATCGGCCCGACACAGTGCGTACCTACCGTATCGGCAACGCTGTGATTGATCAACACACTGCTACAACTGTCCTTTGCTTGATTATGATTGCGGCTTCACTCATTATCGTAGGCACTTTTTTGCTTGTCTTTGATGGAGTTGACCCAGAGACCAGTTTGACAACCATTACGTGCATGGCAAATAACGGTGGATTCGCTTTTCGTATGGGTGGGCCCACTGAAAGCTTCGCCTTCCTTTCTGTATTTGGTAAAATTCTTTCCTGCTTCTGGATGATTGCAGGACGTTTAGAGTATTACGCCCTTTTGATCGCTTTCATCCCTGCCTTCTGGCGCACCACCTATTAATAGAGAAAGGCTCATCTAGTTACCGGGCTTGCCTTTATTAATTATTTAACAATGTGATTTTTTTTAAGCTGGCAGGCCTATTAGGTAAATGATCAGCCACTGCATTTCTTCTAATGACTAACTCTTCTAAGCTCTCAGGTAATGAAGGCAATTCGGTGACTTTTATACTACCTGTTAATTCAAAAGACTTTAAATTGTGTGGCAAGCTCTTGGGCAGACGTTCGAGATTATTATTCCATTCCAGAATGAGATGCTCCACATTTGCAAGAGAATAAGGTAAATGAGCAAGTTTTATGCAATACACTATCTTTAGCCGTTTTAAATTTTCAGGAATTAACGGCATGACGATTAATTCCTCACATTTTATCAACTCAAGAACAACCAAATTGTCAGGAAGTTTTGGTAATGTTTGAGACTGCCAGAAACTTATGTGCAATTTTTTTAAACTGGGAGGAAAATCTGGTAGTTCAAACTCTACATTCTTAGGGTTTATTGATAATTCCTGCAGTCTTTCAGGAAAGTACGACAATTTTTTGTCGTGTATATATTGAGTCTCTAATGTGAGCGATTCACATGTACACTTCTCAATCCAATGAAGGTCACTTAATTCATTTATGTCTACTTTAAGGGCTTTTAAATTTGGATAGAATTCCAACGCTTTTTCGATTGTTGCTGACGTGGCCTCATCGCAAGATATGGATAACTCTAGGGGCAGTGAATTGGGCAAAGAAGAAAAAACAGTGACGAACTTAATAAAAAAATTGTCATCAAGAGAGTATAGGGTCAAGGAGGCATTATTATTTCTGTTAAAAACAACCTCAGACGCTACTCCTGTTTGTATGCATAAATCAAGTCTTGTTGTTTCAGGAATAACAGAAAGGATTGCTTTATATTCTTCCAGCACTTCATCACTGAGATCTATGATCAGGATTGACACCTCACTGCCATTTTCATAAGAAGAAAAGCTCGCTTTGTCGCTAAAATGGTCGCTTGCATTTTCCATAAGTTGTTTGACATAGACTTGGAATTCGAAAGCTGCAGCTAATGCATTTATAAAATTGTATTCTTGAAGTTTTTCGATATATTTTTCAGCTTCATTCCCTAGCTGTTTCATTAACCACGGAAGATCCCATTCATGAATATTTTTTTGAAGGAGATCCCTTAGAAAACTCAATACTCTCTGAATCTCTTCTTCATTCATTTCAGACGCAGGTTTTGAATGAACAAAGGCGTTAATACTTGCTTGTAATTCTTTTTGCGATTGTTCCTCAGTAATAAAATTCGCTGGCTCAAATCTTTGAAAGACCAATTTTGTAAAGGCCAAGGCATGAGAATCACACTGAACTGTTAATGTATTTCCATGAGCTTCTTTCATGTTAGAAGAGAACATGCTACGAAAATAAGCGCTTCTGGTGAGGAGGATAAATTTATTACATACGATTTTGGTTCCATCTATGAACTCTGCGGTTACAGGATTGAATATAAAATTCGTGTTTGCCAAAGCAGCAACCTTAGCAACTTGACGATACGGCAAGCGATCTTCGATACATGTAAGAGCAATCTTATCCAAAATTTTAATGGCTAACGGCTTATTTTCTTCTAACCACGCTTGATGCGCATTTTCAAAAAAATTGATCAATTTATTAAAAGAACGGAGCTTAACTAATAAACTTTCATCTCTAATTTCTTTATATTGATCGAAATAATTTTTTTCTAAAGTGACTGCCGACATAGTTGTTCTTAATTATTAATAAATTAGAGCACGAGTTATCGTTAAATTTCTTGGACTTGTTTTGCTCAAACAATAAAAAAGAAGTAAGTGCGAACTCTCAACTTGGACATGAAAAATACTTTCTAGAATTTTTTCTGCTCGCAAACAGATACAGCGAGCAGATTGACGAGTATTTTGTTTATTTCGTGTGGTATCAGGGTCTTTGCTAAATTCAGGACTTGTCTTTGCAAGGACAGCAGCTTGAAGAGTTAGGGCACTCTTTTTTCTCTTTTTTATAGTCGGTGATGTAGAAGCCGTCACCGATGAAGCGAAAAGTAGCCAGGCCACCGCCAATGCCTCTTTTCACGCCTTCTTGGCCACACTTTGGGCATGTAGAAAGGGGAGCGTCAGAGATTTTCTGACGCTCTTCAAATGCATGTCCGCATAGATCACAGCTATAGTCATATGTAGGCATAATGCGACTCTCCGATGTTTACATCATGTCCATGTCGCCCATGCCCATTCCACCCATGCCCATGCCGCCCATGCCGCCCATACCACCCATGCCTCCATGGCCCATAGGGGCTGCAGGTTCTTTTGGTTTGGGTTTATCGGTAATCATGGCAGCTGTTGTGAGCAAGAGACCGGAAACTGAAGCTGCATGGCGTAGAGCTGACTTTGTCACTAAGACAGGGTCAATGACTCCGGCTTTGACAAGATCCATAAAGGCATCTTTCAAGCCATTATAGCCCCAATTTGGCTGGTCATTTTCGTAAATTTTTTCTGCGATGAGATTCCCTTGCTTGCCGCAATTTGTTGCAATGGCAGCTGCAGGAGCAAAAGCTGCTTCATGGATAATTTTGACTCCAATGGCTTCATCGCCACTGAGATGGAGTTTGTCCAAAGCTTTGATTGCCTTAAGTAGCGCAACACCTCCACCAGGAACAATCCCTTCCTGTGCAGCTGCACGCGTTGCATGCAGAGCATCTTCAACTCGGGCTTTCTTCTCTTTCATTTCGCTTTCTGTCGCAGCTCCCACTTTGATCACCGCCACTCCGCCTACTAATTTGGCGAGTCTTTCTTCTAATTTTTCACGGTCGTAGTCCGATGTAGAAGCAGCAATCTCTGCACGCAGTTGAGCTTCACGCGCTTTGACACGTTTTAAATTGCCAGCACCATCGATAATAGTAGTCTCTTCTTTGGTGATTTTGAGCCCTTTAGCTTTTCCAAGGACTTCTATCCCTACTTCTTCTAGAGAAAGTCCGATTTCTTCAGACACGACTGTAGCACCTGTCAAACAGGCAATATCTTCTAGCATAGCCTTACGACGATCGCCAAAGCCCGGAGATTTAACAGCACACACAGGCAGGCCAGCCTTCAACTTATTCACTACAAGTGTTGCCAACGCCTCACCATCTACATCTTCTGCAATCACAAGAAGAGGTTTGGGACCATTTTGCATAGTCTTTTCAAGGATTGGAATGAGCTCTTTTGCATTGGAAATCTTTTTGTCCACAATAAGGACATAGCCGTTTTCAAGCTCAACGCTCATGCTTTCAGGATTAGAAATGAAGTAAGGAGAGAGGTAGCCTTTGTCAAATTGCATCCCTTCTACAACGTCAAGGACTGTTTCAATCCCTTTCGCTTCGTCGACTGTAATGATGCCATCTTTCCCGACTTTATCCATCGCCTCAGCGATGATTTTACCTATTTCCTCGTCATTATTTGCAGAAATAGTAGCAATCTGTCTGATCTCTTCAGGCGTTTTGATAGGTGAGGCCATTTTGGTCAATTCTTTTGTCAGAGTGTCTACTGCTTTTTCGATGCCATATTTCAGACTCATTGGATTTGCACCTGCAGTGACATTCTTCACTCCGGCAGAATAAATAGCTTCTGCTAAAACAATGGCAGTTGTCGTGCCATCGCCAGCAACATCAGACGTCTTGGCAGCCACCTCTTTGACGAGCTGTGCTCCCATATTTTCGAATTTATCTTGCAGTGTAATCTCTTTGGCAACAGTTACACCATCTTTTGTGGAAAGTGGTGTCCCAAAGCTCTTTTTGATCACCACATTGCGCCCTTTAGGGCCGAGGGTTACGATTACCGCTTTTGCCAACTTGCGGATCCCTTCATGAAGCGCTTTTAAAGCGTCTTGGTTGAATTTAAACATCTTCGTCATGGTTCACAACTCTCCTATTGCTTATACAAGTACGCCTAAAATATCTTCTTCACTCAAAATAAGAAACTCTTCTTCAGAGCTTTTATCTTTAATTTCAGTACCAGCATAAGACGAAAACAACACGCGGTCGCCCACTTTTACTGCTAGAGGATGCATTTTTCCTTCTTCATCCCTTATTCCTGGGCCGACAGCAACCACTTCGCCTTCCTTAGGTTTTTCTTGTGCAGTCTCAGGAAGGATAATTCCCCCTTTAGAAGTTTGGGCTTTAAAACGTTTCACTAAAACGCGATTGTTTAAAGGCTTAATCTTTTCCATCTGATCATTCCTCACAATTAATAACAATGTTAAGAGCAAGATTGTAGAAAAGTTAAACGATTCCTGTCAAGGTAGAAAGAGGTCTTTTTTAGCAAAAAAGACGTAAGAGTGCTAAGAGCGGGCGCCTACATTAAAATTTTAGATTCAAATTCTCATTGTTATGATTGCGTTGCTAAATTCAGTTGTATTCAGCAATCAAATATTTTTTACGTATAGGAAGAAATTTTTCACGTGCTGTCTTGCACAGATTCCGCAGCTTCCAAATGATATATTTTTCGCCTGAAAGAATGTTTAATACCTCTTCGCTTCCGTTGAGTTTATTGAAAACATCTTTTTTATTTGCGCTTTTCAAAACATCAGCAATAGAAGTTTCAAATTGCGTGGGATAGAGAGTTTTGAGAACGCCCATGATAGTAAATTGAGTTGTCACTGGAAGGAAATGTTCTGGATCCGTCACGAGGATCCGTACTCCCTGACAATTTTCCAATTTAAATTTGCCAAAAAAAGGACGGTAATAAAAAGGTTGGAAATAGACACCCGGGAGTTTTTGTTTGTTAAGAGCTGTGGCAAATTTTTCTGCCTCAATCCAAGGTGCTCCAACCAATTTAAAAGGGAGCGTATAGCCAATGCCAATATTAACCATAGAACAGTGACCCATCAATCCTGTAGTGGGGTAGAAAAATGGGGTGTCGGGTTCTGGGATTTGTGGACTTGTAGGGACCCAGGGTAATCCCGTTTGGGAAAAAAGCATACTACGCTTCCACCCTTGCATAGGAATAACTATGAGCTTGCAGCCTACATGATATTCTTCATTAAAAAAGCGAGCTAGCTCTCCAATTGTCATGCCGTGACAATAGGGAATTTTTGCATAACCTAAAAAAGAGCGCCAATGTTCATCGAGAAGGGGGCCATCTACAACAAGGCCTCCCATAGGATTTGGTCGGTCTAGCACAATGAGTGGAATAGAAGCTTTAGAAGCCTCTTCCATACAATAAAACAGCGTAGATACAAATGTATAAGAGCGTGTGCCAATATCTTGGACATCGTAAATGAGCAGATTGATTTGGGAGAGCATTTCTTGGGTTGGTCGTCGACGGGAGCCAAACAATCCATAAAGAGGGATGTCACCAATAGTTTGGTCCCCGACATCTTCATAAGCATAACCACTCCCATAGAAACCGTGCTCCGGCGCAAAAACGCTAGTGATAGTATAGTTTTTCTGATTGGCTTTAAGAAGTTCAAAAGTAGTTTGTAAATTATGGTTAATCGCAGAATGATTGGTAATGATCCCGATTTTTTTCCCTTTAAGCAAGCCCACATGCTCGTTGTCAAAGAGCATATCAGCGCCCACTTTAATATGGCATTCTACTGATAAAGGAATGAATAACAGTAAGAAAATCCATGTTAGTTTCATTGCCATCTACAATTTAATAGGTTCATAAATTATGAAAATCGCACTTTTTGTGCCATTTCTTATGGTCATATATCAATCGAAAAGCTAATCAAACCAATAAAAAAATCCATCAAAAATCGTCACTTATCACGAAAGCAAGCTAATAGGACAGAGTATTTCGAAAAATCGCTCATATAGCAGAATAAGTTGATCCATCCAAAAGTAAAATTTTGGGCTGAATCAGCTATAACTTCAAAGTTAGGCAAGCGAGATGCTTTCCAAGAAAGCTACAGAAGATTAAAAAAATAAATTATGAATTTTTCTTTAAAAAATGCCGCTCGCTTGCTCAATAGCGTGCGGGGAAAAAAAATGGTTCGTGAAGAACGCGTGGATAGGACTATTGCATTGACCTCCCTATTGGTCAAGGCAGCGCATCATGAACGCAGCCTTGCTGAAAAAAAAAGAGAACGCAGACTGGCGCGCATGATGGCAGATCCTCAAGGGCGTGCGTTTATCACAGCAATGACTGATCAATGTTTCAGGAGCCACTCCACTAAAAGGACGGCGGATCAGCTCGCTTATTTGATAAAACAATTTGGAATTCCTCGTTTTCTCAGTGAAAGCGATCGTTTAAAATTTTTGTTTTTTTCTCATTTCGGCACACCTTTTAGAAATGTTGTCATTCCCATTGTCAGAAAAAAAATTCGTCATGAGATGGCCGATGTATTACTGACAGAGGATTTGGGAAATCAAAAAGCCTACTTTCTCAAGTACTGGGAAGAAAATATTCGCATTAACCTCAATCATTTGGGAGAGGCTATTTTAGGAGAAAATGAGGTCAACAAACGATTAAAGGTTTATCTTGATGACCTGGCGAATCCTTTCATCGAATATGTTTCGATTAAAATTTCCACGATTTACAGCCAAATCAACCAAATTGGCTTTGTAGAAAGTCTCAAGATCTTAGCAGAAAGACTGCGTCTATTGTATCGCACGGCCAATGCACATACATTTAAGCGCTATGACGGCTCTGAAGTAAAAAAATTTGTTAATTTGGATATGGAGGAATACAAAGATCTCGACCTCACTGTTGCTTTATTTCAAAAAGTGTTAAGTGAGTCCGAATTTTTACAGACTCAGGCAGGCATTGTTTTACAAAGCTACTTGCCCGATTCTTTCCTAGTCCAAAAGCATTTGACTCAGTGGGCCCAAGAGAGGATAAAAGCAGGGGGCGCTCCCATTAAAATACGGCTGGTGAAGGGAGCCAATTTGGCTATGGAAAAAGTTGAAAGCTCTCTCCGCACTTGGGAGTTGCCCATTTATGATACAAAATTGGAAACAGATGCCAATTTTAAACGCATGCTGGAATATGCGTGTGAACCGACAAGGGCCCAGGCAGTCCACATCGGTATAGGGAGCCATAATTTATTTGATATTTCCTACGCACTGATTCTACGGACTGAGAATGAAGTAGAGGATAGTATTACTTTTGAAATGCTCAAAGGTATGGCTACTCCTATGTGTTATGTCATAAAAAAATTGTCTGGCAGCATGCTGCTCTATACTCCAGAAGCAAAAGATAAGGATTTTCATAATGCTATTGCCTATCTGATCAGAAGATTGGATGAGAACTGTGGACCAGAAAACTTCCTGCGTCATTTTTATGAACTCACAAACAAAAAAAATTTGTGGAATGAAAAGATTGAAATATTCAAACAGACATGCTCTTGTATTGTCACACTTCCCGAAACAAAAAAAAGAACACAAAATCGCTTCTTAATACTCGGTAAAAAAGATCTGTCCGCTCCTTTTGAAAATGAAGCAGACACAGATTTTTCTCTAGAAGAAAATCGTAAGTGGGTAGACGCTATTTTTGCACATTGGGAAAAAAAAACGCATGCCCCCATACCCCTTGTCATAGCTGGAGAGGAAATTTTTTCACTGACCGAAAAAGGAATAGACCCTTCTAAACCACATTTTTCTCTTTATCACTACAGCCTCGCTGACCTGCCTTTATTAGAGCAAGCATTGGATTGTGCTCTTCCGGCTCAAAAAAGTTGGGAGGCAGTGCCTTTTTCAGAACGTTCCAAGCAATTGGGAAAGGTTGCTCAGGTTTTTAGAGAAATGAGAGGCGAACTGATGGGCGCTATGATTGCAGATGGCGGCAAAACTGTTATGGAAGCGGACCCTGAAATATCCGAGGCTATAGACTTCATTGAATATTACCGCACTATTTGGGACAAACAACTCAGTCATTCTGACATCAAATGGTCAGCAAAAGGAACTTTTCTTGTCGCCCCCCCTTGGAATTTTCCCTGTTCAATTCCTGTCAGCGGAATTGCAGCCGCTTTAACTGCTGGTAATAGTGTCCTTTTTAAGCCAGCTCCAGAAGCCGTTCTGATAGGCTGGTATGTAGCCCAAGCCTTTTGGAAAGCGGGAATCCCTAAAGAGGTCTTACAATTTATCAATTGCAAAGAAGACCCTATAGGCAGCTATCTGATAAAACATCCCAAAATTGCAGGGGTTATTTTAACAGGCAGCACAGAAACAGCCAGAAAATTTTTAAGTCTCAAGCCAGGCTTGGAACTGCATGCAGAAACGGGAGGTAAAAATGCCATCATTGTCACTGCTATGAGTGACAGGGACCTTGCCGTCAACGATATTATACACTCAGCATTTAGCCATTCTGGACAAAAGTGTAGTGCTTGCAGCTTAGTGATTTTAGAAGCGGAAGTCTATGACGATTTACAATTCAAAAATCAACTTCTAGATGCGGCTACAAGCTTGAATGTAGGTTCCGCATGGAACAAGGGATCTAAAATTACGCCGCTCATCCATTCACCAGAAGGTCCCTTGTATCGCAGCTTGATTGAATTAGAACCTGGTGAAAGCTGGCTTTTACAACCAAAAAGAGATAGAGAAAATCCTCATCTATGGAGTCCAGGAATTAAATGGGGCGTACAGAAAATGAGTTTTACTTATCAAAATGAACTCTTCGGTCCCGTTTTAGCAGTAATGCGTGCAGAAAATCTTGAGCATGCTATCCAGTTGGCAAATGGAACGGTCTATGGATTGACAAGCGGATTACATTCATTGGACATTCGGGAACAGCGTCTATGGAAAGATAAAATTATAGCGGGAAATCTTTACATTAACCGCGGCATTACTGGCGCTATTGTGAAAAGACAGCCCTTCGGAGGATGCAAGGCAAGTAGTTTTGGATCAGGCGCAAAAGCGGGAGGTCCCAATTATGTGTCACAACTCGCAATTCCACAACAACAAGGCTTACCGCATGAAAAAGCACCTCTCCCGCCTTCTTTGATCCCATTGATTAGTGCTTTAACAACACTTGGTCTTGATGAAAAAATGCAACACATCTGGAAGGTAAGCGCTGAAAATTACGCCTATTGGGCAGACATTTTAAAAAAACCCATGGACTCTTCTGCACTTCCCGGACAGGACAATTATTTTTATCATCTCCCTCTTGAAAAAATGATTGTGCGGAATGAAAGTCACAAAATCACGCTTAATCTATTACAGGTAATTGCTGCCTGTATCATCTGCAAGACTCCTTTGGAAATTTCCTGCACAGCAGCGCTACAGCTACCTGTTCTTAAGGATGTTTATCTCATGGTCGAGGATGAGGATACGCTATTTTCAAGATCTCCCTCTCGTCTCCGTTTGTTAACCTCAGCGTCAGAGTCACTCAAGCTAAAAGCAGCAAAAACAGCAACATTCCTTCAAGAACAACCTGTGCTTGCCAATGGACGATTTGAACTCCTACATTATTTACGAGAAGTGACTTTAAGTCGCGATTATCATCGTTATGGATATTTAGGATTCAGAGATAAAATAGAGATTTTTGACACACTCTAAGTTCGCGGAAAAGTGATATTTAGTATATAGTCAATAATCTGCAATGATAAATTTGCACCTATGCATTTACTCAAAGATTTAAATCCCGAACAGCAACTCGCAGCGATGCACATTAAAGGCCCCCTACTCGTCTTAGCAGGAGCAGGCTCAGGCAAAACACGTGTTGTAGCTTTTCGTATTGCTTACCTCATTGAAAATGGAGTCGATCCCTCTCAAATTTTAGCCGTCACGTTTACAAACAAGGCAGCTGGTGAGATGCAGGAACGGGTGCATGCCTTATTGGCAAATAAATTTTATTCTGGACACCCCACAATTTGTACCTTTCATAGTTTAGGCGTACGTATCATGCGCGAATCCAGTCATGCTTTAGGATATTTTTCAAACTTTACCATTTATGATGAAGAAGATACTAATAAACTTTTAAGGGGCTGTTTACAGACATTGAATGTAAAAAAAGAGGCTGAATTTAAAGCCTTCCGCAATTTTATTTCGCATGCAAAAAATCAACTACAAAGCCCATCTGATATCAACTTAGAAGGTTTACCACATGGTTTTCAGGATGTTGCACCAAAAGTCTATGAACTCTATCAAAGTCGCTTGAGAGAATCCAATGCTCTAGATTTTGATGATCTTTTATTTTTAACCGTCCGGCTTTTTCAGCAACATCCGGAAGTTCTCGCCACCTACCAAAAGCGCTGGCCTTTCCTTTTGATCGATGAATATCAAGACACGAATCATGCACAATATTTGATGGCCAGACTCATCGTTGGTGAAAATAGAAACATTTTTGTCGTGGGAGATCCAGACCAATCTATCTATTCCTGGCGTGGAGCTAATATTCAAAATATTTTAAATTTTGAAAGAGATTATCCAGGGGCCAAAGTGGTGCGATTAGAACAAAATTATCGCAGCAGAAAGAACATTTTAGATGCTGCTAATAAGTTAATTAAGAATAACTCTTCACGCTTTGAAAAAAATTTATGGAGCATGCGCGGAGAAGGAGAAAAAATTGCACTTTTTGTGGGTGGTACAGAGAGGGAAGAGGCGGGTTTTGTCATCCATGAAATTGAAAGGCTCAACACATTCAATAAAATCCCTTTTAGTGAAATGACTATCTTTTATCGCACAAACTTTCAATCTAGAATTTTTGAAGATTTTCTTTTGCGCAAACGCATTCCATATACCATCGTCGGTGGCATTTCATTTTATCAAAGAAAAGAGATCAAAGATATTCTTGCTTTTTTACGCATGTTAAATTCTGATCACGATTTCGTCTCTTTCGAAAGAACCATCAATTTACCAAAACGCGGAATCGGACCGACAACCATTGAAAAAATCAGAGCTTTGGCTTCAGAAACAGGTGTGCCTGTCCTAGCTTTTTGCATGCAATTAATAGACAGCGATAAATCAGAGGTAAAGCTCAGTGCTAAACAGAAAGAGGGGCTTCAGGAATATGTCATGCTCATCAAAAACTTGCGTCTGCTGCAAAAAGAAGCTTCTTTAGAAAAATTGGTCATTGAAACCATCAGACAGAGCAATTATCTGAATGTTCTACGAGAAGAAAAAGAAACATTTGATGATCGCAAAGCAAACCTTGATGAATTGATATCTAAAGCACACGAATGGGAATTGCTCAACGATACTGTTTCATTAGACGCTTTTTTGGAAGAGCTGTCATTAAAAAGTTCATTGGACGAAGCCTACTTTGATAGAGATAAAGTCAATTTGATGACATTGCACAACGGCAAAGGGTTAGAATTTGACACTGCCTTCTTAGTCGGTATGGAAGAAGACCTATTTCCTCACGTAAATTCACGTGATAGTTACGAGGCTCTAGAAGAAGAACGGCGATTATGCTATGTAGGGATGACGAGGGCAAAAGAGCGGCTTTACCTAAGTGCAGCGGAAACTCGTTTCATTTGGGGCTCGCATAGAATGATGCGTCCAAGCCGCTTTTTGAGGGAAATTCCAAAGGAATTTATCGATAGGCATAGATAATCTAAGTGTGTCTGGTTTGATTTATGGACACTTCTAAAAAATGCCTTCTAGATTATCTGTCTAAATCATACGTGGAGGGATACGCTAATGAAAGGCCGCTTGGAGCAGGTTTCCACGCAAAATGCGAAACAAATCCAGCGTTTAATTCTTTCTCCCCAAATGCAGCAGGCACTTCACCTGCTTCAACTCCCAATTCTGGAGCTAGGAAGTATCATTGATGAAGAGCTTGTACAAAATCCGCTTTTAGAACTTTCCGACCATGAAGACTCTTTAAACCATGAAGAATTTGAAATATTGCGCTCCTTAGAAGCCGAGCTTCGCACACCAGCACTTCAAAGCAAACGAGAAGAGGACGATTTAAAAACTTTTATAGAAAATACTGTCGCTTATGAAAATTCTCTTTTCGATCATCTGATGCATCAAGCACAGGAAACGTTTTCTAATCAAGAAGAAAGACACATTGCAGAAGTTATTATCGGTCTACTTGATCACGATGGCATTTTAAAGACTCCACTAGAAGAGATAGCAGATTTAGCAGAAGTCCATATTGATCAAATTCTTATGGTTTTAAAAGAAATTCAGACATTTGATCCACTTGGTGTGGGTGCTCAAAGCCTACGTGAAGCCCTGCTCCTGCAATTGAAAGGACTGGGAAAAGAAAAAAGTCTAGCATTTCGCATCATTGAGCATCACTACGACGATGTGATGCATAATCGGATTCCTGCTATCGCAAAATCTCTTAGTCATTCAATCCATGAAATTCGCGAAGCGATTTCAAAAGAAATTGCCCATTTAGATTTACATCCTGGAGCTGGTCAATCAGAGGGGCATTACAAACAAGTAATCCAGCACTTAACTCCTGACTTGACAATTACTTATGCCGACGACAAATTTTCCATTGAGATCAATGACGAACGTATTCCTTCATTAAGGCTAAATCCTGGCTATTTACAGATGCTTCAAGATCACGGTCTGCCTGAAGAGACACGCAGCTATATTCAGGATAAAATTGCTTCTGGAAAATGGCTGTTGCGCAATCTGCACGAAAGGCATCAAACCCTATATAGAATAGCGCAACAGCTTATCCAACATCAAAGCGCCTTTTTTTCTGCGCCAAAAGGGCAGCTTGTTCCACTCACCATGAAAGAGATCGCAGAGAAACTTGAACTGCATGAGTCCACTGTGGCCCGTGCAGTTTCCAATAAATATGTTTATTGTCCACGTGGCATGATGCCTTTACGCTCTTTCTTTACGCATGCCTATACCACAGATAATGGCGAAAACGTTTCTTCTCAGACTGTCAAAGAGCTCTTGATCCAAATCCTTGCAGAAGAAGATAAAAAAACGCCTTTGTCTGATGAAACCATTTCTGCAATGATCAAGGAAAAAGGGATTCCTTGTGCAAGACGCACGGTTGCCAAATACCGACAGGAGCTCGGTGTGGGCAATACCACACAACGTCGCATTCATTAGTTCTTTTGATTCCAAGACGACTCTACTTGCAATTAAAAAAGAGAAAAATTAAATTTTTACTCTTTTTTAAAGAATTGATCAATAAGGAGACATGGTGTTCGGAGTAGGCGCTATAATCGTGCAACAAATACAACCATTACAACAGCAAGCTCCTTTACATGCGAAATGGAATGTATTTCGTAGTGATCTTGCCCGTATCATCAGTCAGCAAAGAAATACATGGCAAGATGAAACTTCTAAGTCTGTATTTACTTGGACTGCTGGTGTATTAGCCGTGAATACGGCAGAAGTAAATGAGGAAAATGTTCAAGCATTTGAAGAAGAAGCTTTAGCTTATTTTGATCAACTGAGGAAAGAAATTCTCGTCGATTTCGAAAAAGAAACGGTCTCCGATGCCCTTATGGTGGATGGCATTTTGTGGGAAAAAACGAAATTTATAGAGTACACCTCTTTGCTGGGCTCGGAAATTTCCCCTGAAACAGGACAGCCCTTTGATGTTAAGCCATATATTTTAGCCACAAGCATTTTAAATTTAATTCAAGAGCTTAATCTAAATCCACAGGCTGCTTTTGATGGTACAAATGGCTTATTTCCTAGAGAGGTCCATCAAATTGTTCCCAGGCAAAATCAACTTGTGCCGGTAGCCCAACGTGCACAACAAGCTGTCATCAAAAAATCTATCCTCGCCATTAATCACCAGCAAAATCCTGATTTAGTAAAGGTAAAACTTCAGATATATGACAATCTTATTCAAGGTGCTTACATGCGCAGGGATTTACTGAAAGCACGTAATGAGGTGCAGCTGGCTAACCAATATGTGAAACTATTAATGACAGAATTGCAAAATATGGCAGCACATGCTCACGAAGAAGGGCTTCAAATGGCACATGAGCTACGAATTGAAATGCAGAGGGGTCTAGAAGAAGCGCATCAACTGCGTCAGCTCAACGAAAATCTTTTTCGAAATGAAATAAAGGATCAAGCCCTGCAAATTCGACAACTGCAACAGCAAAATGCTCATCTACAAGAGCGCTATGATGATCAAGTGAATAAATTCGTGGATCTCCTCAGTCGCTATGAACAAAAAGCACGTGAGGCATACAACTTAACGCATCAGCCCCACAAAAAACATAAGAAAAAATTTTTCAGATTATTTTAACGCTCAGCAAAAAGAGATGACTCATGGAATGCTCAATACCCACTGCTTATGCACCTGGCGCTTTAGTTGCCCCTCAATTTTTTGAAGAAGAAAAAAATAAAGATCGAGAACTCATCCATCAAGCGGAAGTTAGAGCTGAACAAAAACCTTTTCCCGATTTGAAAGATGTTCTAGAAGGCATCACGGAAATACAAAAAAATTCTAATGAATGGACGCGGGAAGAACTAAAAAAAACAATAGAAGCCTTTGATGAGTTCAAACAAATTGCAGCAAATAATTTGTTGGCTTTGGCAAGTGAAAATCTTCGCCTCCAAGCACTCTGTTATAATCTCATAGCACAAAAAAATGAGACCATCACAACTCTGATTGACAGGCAAATAGCCGCTGACCATTACATTAAATTACTAGAAAAAGCGCTCAATAAATCTCAGGCAAGACTCGCAGGAGTAGCCATTGAATTTTTGCGGCACACTCCTGATCTATCTGGAATACAGCCTCCAGGTACTCACACAAATCCCTTCGAATGTATACCTCGAGTGAATGCTTGCCTAGAGGCAATATTAAAATTTAATAGGGTCCTCGATCAAAAATTAGCTCCAGAGTTAGCTCTTATCCATGAAAAAACAAAAGAAGGCGCATTAATTCCTTTTTACCAATCTATAATCCAAATGGAAAATGCAGATCTCGAAGAGGATTCAGGGGAAGAAACAAGCGATTCTGAGGAAGATGAGATCAACCCCCCGGCTTAATAAAAAAGGAAAATAGATGTCAGTCACATTCGTTGTACAAAACAGCCCTCAAATAAACCCAAACGACCCTCCTTCTCTCAAGGATCAAATTTTAGCATTGATTGGAGCGATGAACGAGGCTCATCTTTTTTCCGATCAGGCATTGCAAGAAATAGAAAAATGGAAAAATGAATTTCATTTTGATTGGCTCGAACAGCTAGACCAAGACTTGGTGCGTGAGGCCGTATCAGACTCTCTCTGCTATCTTCTATATGCTTCTATTCGGCCAACTTTATATGTCACAAGATCTGCACAAGATCAAACAAAGTTATATCATTTTGAAAAAACTATCAAAAACTTGCTAGAGAGGACAATCCCTAAAAATATCAGGAACGTTGAGGATTTTTTGCATACATTCAATGAAGGGAAAATAAAACTTTTGCTTCTTCAAAAACAGTCCGCATTAACGCAAGAAATTTTCAATGAGGGACACAATCAGTTGGCAGGAATAGACAGACAGCTTAAAGAAAAAAATGTTCAAGGCTTTCACAATTACAAACAAGAAATAAAAGAGATAAATACCCAAAGAAAAAGAGACAATAGTGAAATGGCCAATCAGTTACAAGAAATGGATAGGATTGCCAATGCATTGATCTTCAATCTTGAACAACATGCATCAAAAGCAGCAGTTGCAGGAGAGGAACTTCAAAAGAGTCAACAACAATTCGCTACAAGGAAAACAAGTATCCTAAACTTCACGCAAAGGCTTTAGAAGATGGCTGAAGCCCGTTTGCCACCCATGGGAGAAGTGATCAACTTCATGAGAGCCTTTCGTAAGGGAATTGACTTTGATGCTATCATTGATAAGCAAGTTGATGAAGGGATGGAGACTCTGGCACAAAGGATTCATGAAATCTCGCGCACTTTGCTTGGAGAATCTGAAGAAGCACGTCGACTGACGGAAACTTTAACTCTTCGCGTGCAGGGGATGGATTATACGAGCACTCTGCGATCTCTCATCGATCATTTAAAACAAGTCTTAAAAGAACTAAAAACGAGTACAGATCAGTTGCAGGTCACATTAGACTCAAACATAGAATTATTTGATAAACAGCAAGTCAAACTTCAAGAATTGTACGGTGCTTTTGATCGCCTAATAAGAGTCATTCAAAATGCTCCACTTGCCAATCCATACACTGAATCCATCGCAAAATGTAGTTTGATTGCATGCATGGTAATCTCTCATAAAATGGGAGGGAAGCAGTGATCCCTGTTGGAGCTCCAGTTCCCCTTGTTGCTCAGTTTAATGACCCCGAAATCATACTCAGAAGGCAGATTAATTCTGAACTTGCAATGATTCGTCAAGTATTTGCAGAAAATTCCCTACAAGATGCGCTGACTCAATCTATTTCAGATTGGTTGAGACAATTTGAAACTGAGTTTAGAAGACGAGATGATATGCAAATGCTTGTGCAAGAATTTATTTGTAAGTTGCAAGAGCTTATGAAAGATTCTATTCGAGAAGATTGCCATCTTGACGAAGAAGCTTTACTTGGGAGCGATGGAAAACCGTATAATAGCATGACTTATGGAATCTACTTTGCGACTGTAAGACCAATTACCTTACGTTTTCGTTCGCCAAAGGAACCTCAAAATCCTACGCTTTTTTATGTTTCACCACATCCCCTGGCAAGCTGTGCAGCTACATGGTTAAAGCAACGTCAGGCGCTTTTTATTCCTGAAGATTTGCTACAACAATATGCCCAATTAGAAATTCCTCATATTCCCATGGTTCCTTTACCAATGCAGGATAATGAGCCCATCCGTCAGGTGCTTCTTGAACATGTCACAGAACTGTTTGAAGAAGCCCAACAATTAGAAAACATGGCAGCTCAATTGAGACAAGCAGTAGACCAACGGATTCAGCAGGGACTTGCTTTAGTAAGACAAAATGTTGCGCAAAATAATGAAAGAAATCAGCAAGCTTTAGCTGCCTTAAGAGAAAACGATGCAGCAGTCCGTGCAGAACTACGTAATGAAATGGCTCCTCTGCTTCAACAAATTGCCGTAATACGTGAGCAGCATCTAAGGATAGAAGATCGACAAGAGCAAGTTGGCAATTTAATCCGTCAAGGAGAGCAAGCTGATGCCCATTTGAGACTTCAGCTTGAGCAAGCGGAAAAGTCTATTGCAGATCGGGAAAAGAAAAAGACAAAAAGACTAGGAAAAGGGTTACTTTTATCAATTGGTTGCGCTTTGGGCACAGCGGGGGTTTCCAGCTTGTTGAATAGCCAAGTTGCCATTTCATCAGGAGGAGGTGGCTTTAAGGTTAATTTGATCCTCCCAAAATAATCATTGGCCCTTTTTCTGGACAACCTCAATGACAGAAAGAGGCGTTTGCCCAACCCCGCTAGACAACTTGTTGACGCCAATGATCGATTCTTGACGAATTGAAAGGACTCCTAGCAACGGATATTCTTTATGATGCCATGCAAAAAAGACTCTTTTATAATCCTTTTCCTTGGCGTAGTTTAGAGCTGTATCAAATAGGACATTTAAGCGCTCAGGCCATTTCATTTTTCTAGATTGTATGAGTGCTGATTTGTGCACTCTAAGATCGGAAGTGCTCCTTTTGAACAAAAACAGAATGTGTTCTTGACCAGCATGATACATAAGATCGCCTTGCATCCCTTTTCCTAATTTTGAATAAATAAAAGGGAGTTTCTCACATGATGACTTAAACAAATTGAAGTGTAAGGGAAAATCATGAGGAAGGACCGCTGTAGGAAGAAGCCGAGTCATCTGGTCGAGAAGATGTCTGTCTTTTTCTAATGCTTTTAAATAGCTAATTGAAGCTTCTCTTCGAGGATTGATACACAGAGGAATAGGATTAACAGGCTTTGTAATCGAAATACTTTCTTTGGCTACAGTACCTTCCGCAAGAACAGTTTTTTTGCTTAAAAACTTAACAACTTTTGCTTTTAATATTATCCCAGTTAAATGTTCAGGTGCAGACAGGGCAACTAAAAGCCCATCTCTTCCAAATTGCTCCCCTATAGCCTTTGATATCTGTAATTGATTTAATTCTTGTGGCAATGCTGTGTTGCGTTTATATGCGGATACAACGCTTTTGGATACATCAGCTATGCCCGTTTTTTGTAAAGCAGCATCAGCCAGCGCTTTTGTTGAAGTGCTAATCTCTTTTGCACATTGGCAAACTTTTTCTGTGCTCGCATTCATGCGGCAGAAATTGGAAGCAACTGTTTGAGCAGACTCCGTCAATAGCTGTATTGGTTTTGACGTGACCATTTCAATTGCCTCTGAGATCAAACGTACCCCTCCCGCAAACATTTGGGCATTAGCCATGTTCTCGTACGCTCGCTGTTGTCTATAAGCCCATAATGGATCCTGAGGGATCAATACGCGTTCATCTTTTTCTGGAATAAGAGGCATTGAGCTGAATGCGTTCTTTACTTTGTCCCAAGCAGTAGTATTTCCCTTGTTTTCCGGCAGAATTGTGGGCATAGCTTTTAAACTGACATGATCAATCTGTGAATCAAGCTCATCAAATGTATCTTGAAGATCGCTTTGCCTGTCTTGAAATGCCTTTTTGGCACTCACTGAACGCTGAGTCAGTCTTTTGGAAATCTGTGAAACTTCTGAGCTAGATTGCTTGATCGCTCTAGCGGCATGCGTGAGGATGGAGGTTTGCTCGACAGCCTGATTTAATTTGGCAGCGGATTGCCTGATTCGCTGCGTGCCTGATGTCCAAGATAAATCAAAATCACGATCATGTTTCAGCTCGTTTAAATCATCCTCCTCATCCGAATCGCTCTCTAATTCGTGATCGTCGCAAGGAAAATAAGCTCTGGAATGCGTTCCATGTGAAGGTGTGGATTTTTCGCAACTCATAAGATTGTTTGCTCTTCAGTTTCTCAAATAACTCATCAAAAGAATTTCCTTTTGGAAGGAGATAATAAAAATTTTTGATTTATTCTTAAAGAAAGAAGAGCTTTAAAGCACAGGAATCCTTCTATCCACTTGTTACACCGCAAGGGATCGGGAAATTTATAATTTAATCGACTATAAGAAATAGACTTCTTTCGAAATTCAGCGTGAGTTGACAAATGAGGGATTTTTTGTGCAGGTTTTTTACCCGCGGTTTTTGACATACTCGAGTTGAGTAGGCAAAAATCGCAGGTAAAAAAAGATATAGTCGATTAAGTTTGAAATGATAAATTTTCACCACGTCAAAGCTCTCGGGCTTTCACGTAGGTCAAAATTATCATTTAAAATTTAATCGACTATATGCAAAAAGACCCATTTGACAACCGCGGGGAATTTCGAAAGATGTCTAATCTAATTTTGTGAAAAATAAGTGCCCTCGATCTGCTGCCAACGCATCTGGATTTTAGCCATTTTTTTTGCGTAGGTTGCAATGTCTGCAGTATCCATTTTAGAAAAACGGATAATTTCTCGATCTGTCAAACGCAACATGACAGCCAAGACATGCTCATGTTGTACAATTTTGGTCAGTTTTTTTCGCGTTTTTGCAAAAGTGTGTTGAGCCCACAAAAGCCTGACTAGCCCGCCCGTCAATAAAAAAAGAAAACCAATAAGTACTGTTTTTTGAAAGGATTCAAAAATTGTCGCTACTAATAAGGCAGCTAACGAGACCATAAAAATCAAAGACTCTTTAGTTGTGCGAAAAATGGGAGCACAGAAACGTCGGAATGAAGAGGAAGAGGCTTGATAAGCTAAAATTTCTTCAAAAATGGGTTCTTCAAAATTTCCTCGCACAGCGTGCACGAGCTCGTGTGCAATCACTTCTTCACGAGAATAACCAAAATAGCTCTCTTTTTGCTTAAAGGCTTTATTGAGTTGGAGCGTGAACTGGTCGCGTTTTATCCATGTACAGGCGCCTTCCCAGAAGCGCAGACCTTTATTATCATAAATCATCCACACCCAGTCGGGATCGATATCAAAAATTTTTCTCGCCAAATGCGAAGCGGGTGAAGAGGATGACAAAGATGCCTTGCGACATCTAAGAAAAAAACTATCATCCGATTCATCAGGCGCATGGATCAAGCCACGCTTATTCAATTCTACCAATTTCTCTTTGAAATTCATGATACGGGTTCTCCAAGACCCTCAAATAGGAAATTGCTTGACAGCTCGCGAAATTCTTCAGACAGGAAGTTGCCCTTTTTGACATCCCTTGCTTGACATTTTTTTAAGGCGTCGAAACAACCATCATTGAGCGCCTGCAATTCCCTGTCAAAATCATTAGCTGTTCTTACATCCTTAAAAACTGCTCGCATGTTCTTGTCAGTTCTTGCTACATAAGCTGCCAAGATACGAAAACTATCTCTGCGTGAATCAAGGTTGCCTCTGATGCGCTTTAAATGATGGTTGAAATAATATTGAACATAAGGGCCTTCTTTGGAGCGCTCACCTGTAGCTTTAAATAATTCCGCGACCAGTTTCAAACGCAAATGATACTCTGCTTCAGGATTGGTTTCAAAGACCCAACGTTTAAATATGCTCCTGCATTCTTCAAAACTATAGAAACGTTCAAAAACTTTAGAAGTCAAAATGCCTCGCAAATTCCATAGCGCTAATTCAAGCAAATAGCTCGCAAATACTTCTTCTTTATTCTCTATCAGTTTTTTTCCTTCTGGTGTGAACATTTCTTCAAAATGTGGCAGCACTTCAAATAAATGCTTAAATCTCAACGATAAAAAATCCCACCATCTAGGATGATCGTGCGGATGGCTAGCTCCTCCATCATGCTTGACTAAAGTGATATATTTTTCTACACCACCTACAGTGATCTTTTCTGAATGGAGAAGGTTCGTTAATAATTCCTGATTTCCCCTGAATTGAAAAAAATTGCCGACAAAATTTTGTATTTCTTCGTCTGTAACTGATGCATCGCCTGCAAACAGCCGGTGTAAAATAGCTGTTTTCTCGGGCGGATCGGAAACTTTCACCAAAATATTTTCAAAGTGACAATCAATGTCTTCTACACCCATATTTTGAATGGCAACTCTTTCAAGAGCATGAAGAGGAAGTTTTTGCAATAACACTGCTTTTTTAGTTTCTTTTTGGCCTAATGTATAGAATATCCCCGTATCATCACGGTTTCCCAAAAACCATCTCAAGAGGGTCCTAGGAAGCCATTGAATTTTTGGCGAAATGCCAACATACTCTCCTAAAGTTTGGCATTTATCCACATAGGCCTGAACAGAGCATTGTTTACGAATATCGCCTTTAAAATTTCCACTGCGTACATGGCGTATTTCTGTTGGAGGAACAGTCCAAATGTCAAATTTGCGGTCCCATAAACGTGAGCTGATCTCTGCCATGGTCTCAGCATTTCCTTCCAGACAGGCTTTTGGAGAGATGAGCCAGCGTTTCAATCGTGCATACCATTTAGGGTTATTCACTCCAAGCGGCCCTTCATCTTCCGCTTTCACTACCAAAATTTTGTGTCCAAAACGGTCATAGGCAAAACGCGCTCCTCCTGATCCTCCACTACCCACTAATTTAAGATCGATCCCCAGCTTTTGCGCAAATTCAAACTCTACGAAGGCTAAATCTAAAAAAGCAGCCTCCACATGCAGTTTCGCATTTTTTTTTGCAGAGGGCTCGCTAGCATCTCTCAATTCCTTAAGCGCCTTGCAAAGCTCCTCTCGCTTTTCACCTAAATCTGATTTCAATGTTTTTTCTATAAATGAGCCTTCCTGAATGACGCCACGATTAAATGTATTTCTGCTCATTCGGCATAGGGGACTAGTAGGAGAAAAAATGCGGTCCATGACTAATCGGTCGACTTCAGTTAAAGTCGTTTTAGATTCCCAATAGGCATTCAGTTTGGTGATGACCTCAGTGACAACCTCATTTACCTTCTTTTCGTGTTCTGTTTTATGAAGCTTATAGATGAACTTTCTTTTGACCTTCTCAAGCTCTCCTTTTCCATTAACCTGATAGATCTGCCCCTTTTTGCGTTTCAATAGCATCCACAAATTATGATCGAGTGTCTCATTGCCTAAATGCATTTCCAAGAGCCAAGGAAGATTTTTTCCTTCAAATTTACTACTTGCGATGTTGGCAAATTTGTGGTCGGAAAGCTTGAGGCGCATAGTATTTTTTGGAAGCAAATACTTTGAAAAAATGGTGTCGCTTTTAAGAAGCTTGTGATTGTAAAGCGCCTTACCTAGTCTACCAATGCCGTATTGTCCATTTTTGCTAAACAAATATTTAACGGCCGCTTCAGCTACTTTTTCATCTCCAAGTCTAGAGAGATACTCATTTAGCTGCATGAGGGCTTGATCAATGACAACTTTGACTTTTGCTTCGTTTGCTTTGCGATTCTTTAGATAAAGGCGTCTTTGTTTCCAACCGCTGACCACTTGCAGCTCGCCTTCTTCATTCACTTGGAAGATCTTTCCCTTGCTTCTTTCAAAAATTTTGACAAGATTATAAGAAGTTTTTCCATCAAATACATCCAAACGATCAAGAACGTAAGATGTGCTTTTGTAATCAAATTCGATCTTTTTTGAATAATAATCAGTACTCATTAATAAAAATATTTCATGAATTTTTCAACTTATTCTGCTATACCGCAGAAACACCTCTAGAAAACAAACTAAAGAGTCGAATAGTTACAATTTTTCCAATATTAGACTAACATTTTAACATTAATGCAAATTATAGTCGATTCACTCAAAATTTTACACTTGATGCTCAGGTAAAACTTTTAATATCCGGTTATAAATTTTTTAAAAATCTATGCAGGACGCTTACAATAAAATAAAATCTTTACTTATCATGCTTCATGCTCGCGGGCTTGGGAGAACAACAGCTCTACAGCTCATTGAAGCTTATGGCTCCGCAGAAAATGCCGTCCTACAGGGCTGGGATCCTCAACAGCGTCTCTTTTTTGATAAATGGAAGGTCGCTGACTGGGAAATAGATTGGGAAATTGCAGAAAAAGAAAAAGTCACCCTTTTGACATACGATCAGGAGCTCTATCCTAAAAATCTACTTAAATCCCCAGGATTTCCACTCATTCTTTACGTCAAAGGAACACTTTTACCATCGGATCATCAAAGTTTGGCACTCGTAGGAACTCGCAATGCGACGCTTTATGGCAAACAAGCTGCCGAAACTCTTGCAAAAGAAATCGCTCCCTGCGGCATTACCATAGTCAGCGGACTTGCTCGAGGTATTGATACTGCTGCTCATGAGGGTACTTTAAAGGGAAGTGGCAGAACTTTTGCTGTTTTGGGCTCTGGCCTTTCTACCATCTATCCTTCTGAAAATCGTGCGTTGAGCTCAAAAATCGTTGACTCAGGGGCGCTGATTAGCGAATTTCCTATGAAAACAGCTCCCTCTCCAGGACTTTTTCCGCAAAGAAACAAGACGATCAGCGGCCTTTCTTTGGGTGTTTGCTTAGTTGAATCACCTTTAGAAGGAGGAGGCATGATCACCATGCGAGTCGCAGAACAGCAAAATAAAACCCTTTTTGCACTGCCGGGGCGGATAGACTGGCCCACATTTGAAGGAAATCATCTATTACTTAAGCAGAATAAAGCTCGATTGATCACATGCAGTAGCGATTTATTAAATTTTTTCAATCGCTCACCTATGAAAAATTTGACACAACACAGCCAGCCTGGACTAACAGAGGAAGAAATAGCCCTTTTGGCCAAATTCACCCAACAAGAAAAATCAGTAGAAGAACTTGTTTTGTTGACACAATTGCCCATAATGCAATTGAATGTTCTCCTGACACGTCTCGTTTTAAAAAAAGTTGTGAAAGAATTTCCAGGAAAAATTTATAAAAAAATTTGGTAATCCTCCACACATGGGCGTGTCCAACCTGATTAGCAAGCTTGCTATGGGCCGAAGTGGAGAGTGACTAAACATCAGGAAACAACTGTAGTCGATTAGAGGGCTGAATAGTTACTAAATGGGTAAAGCATTAATTATCGTAGAATCACCGGCGAAGATCAAAACGCTGAAAAAGTTTTTGGGCAAAGATTTTGTTTTTGCCTCTTCTTTAGGGCATGTAAGAGACCTTCCTCAAAAAGGTTTCGGTATTGACGTTGAACATGATTTTGAACCTCAATATGAGATCCTGCCGGACAAAAAAGAAGTCATTGCAAAGCTTAGAGAAGCCGCCAAAGAATGTGAAACCGTTTATCTATCTCCTGACCCTGACAGAGAGGGAGAAGCCATTGCGTGGCATATCGCTTCGCTACTACCTAAGAACACAAAAATTAAGCGCACAGCCTTTAATTCCATCACTAAGGATGCAGTTTTAGAAGCCATCGCCCATCCAGAAGAAATCAATTTGGCCTTGGTGAACGCGCAGCAGGCTCGCAGGCTGCTCGATCGTATTGTGGGCTATAAGATTTCTCCAATTTTAGCGCGTAAAATCCAAAAGCGCTCAGGCGTTTCTGCAGGGCGGGTTCAGTCTGTAGCTCTCAAGCTTGTGGTAGATAGAGAAAAAGAGATCGAAGCTTTTAAACCTGTCGAATACTGGAATTTAGGCGCTATTCTACAAGACGGGGACCCTTCAAAGAAATTTCCCGCTCGTCTTTACATGGTCGAAGGAAAAAAATGGGAAAAGGAAGTCCAAGAAGGCAAGGAGGTGTACCTCATTCCTAACCAAGCAAAAGCGGAAGAGGTAGCAACACGTCTAGAAAAGGCAGCCTTTAGTGTCGGTAAAGTAGAAAAAAAAGAAAAGAAACGCAATCCAGAGCCCCCTTTCATTACCTCTACACTACAACAAGAGGCGAGCCGACATTACAGATTTTCATCTTCTAAAACTATGAATGTCGCACAGACTCTTTATGAAGGGGTAGACCTAGAATCTGAAGGAGCTGAGGGTCTCATCACTTACATGCGTACAGATTCCGTAAGACTTGCTCCAGAAGCCATACAAGAGGCTAGAAATTTTATTCTGAAAATTTATGGGAAGGAGTATTTACCAGATGCGCCGCGCACCTATAGCACCAAAAAAACAGCTCAAGATGCCCATGAAGCCATCCGCCCGACCAATTTGCGCAACACACCAGAAAAAATTAAAAAATATCTTTCTCGTGATCAATACCTGCTCTATGAGCTGATTTGGAAACGGTTTATTGCCTCTCAAATGAATCCCGCCATCTACGACACTATCAGCGCAGATATTTTGACAGATCAAGAGATAGTTCTACGTGCAACTGGCTCAACCATGAAATTCAAAGGTTTTTTAGCTCTTTATGAAGAAAAAGAGGATGAAGAGAAGGAAGATGAGAATTCCATGTTGCCTCCCCTTGAAGTAGGCATGCCCTTACATCTTGTAGAAGTCACAAAAGCTCAGGCTTTCACACAACCTCCTCCGCGGTTTACTGAAGCTTCATTAGTCAAGGAATTAGAAAAATCGGGTATAGGTCGTCCCTCAACTTATGCCTCCATCATGAATAAGATTCAAAGTCGTGATTATACTATTAAAGAAAATCAGCGATTGAAACCAACTGAACTTGGCCGTGTGATTGCACAATTTTTAGAGGACAATTTCCAACAAATCATGAATATCGGCTTCACCGCCGAAATGGAAGATACATTAGAGTCAGTTGCGGCCAACAAAAAAGAATGGAAAGAAGTCATTAGAGATTTTTGGAAACAATTCATCCCAACTGTGGATATAGCAGAAAAAGAAGCTTTTGTCCCAAAAGTCATGACTGATATCGATTGTCCGAAATGCGGACAAGGTAAGCTTCAAAAAATTTGGTCTAAGTCTCGTTATTTTTATGGCTGTTCGCGCTATCCCGATTGCGACTTTACAGCTTCTGCTGAGGAATTGAATTTCAATAAGTCCGATTATGATGAAAATTTTGACTGGGACCAGAAATGTCCAATATGCAGTAGCGAAATGAAAGTGCGTCATGGACGTTTTGGCCCCTTCCTTGGTTGCGTACGCTACCCCGAATGCAAAGGGATTATCAACATTGTCAAAAAGGGTGAAACATCCCCTACTTTAGAAGATGCTCCAGAATGTCCTGCCATTGGTTGTGATGGCAAAATCATTGCTCGCAAATCGCGTTTTGGCAAAATCTTTTACTCTTGCACAAACTTTCCTGACTGTGATGTCATAGTTAACGACCTCTCTCAGTTAAACGAAAAATATATCAATCATCCAAAAACTCCTTATCAGAAAAAAGCGAAAAGTGACCGACGCAAAGGAGGAGGAAAAGCAAGGGGCAAATTACAACCATCTGCTTCTTTGGCTGATGTGATTGGTAATGAACCTGTTTCCAGAGGGGAAGCGACTAAAAAAATTTGGGATTATATTAAAACTCATCAACTTCAAGATCCAAATGATAAACGACAAATTGTGCCGGATGAAAAATTAGCCAAAGTGTTTGGTTCAAAAGAGCCTATTAATATGTTTAAACTAGCAAGCTTTTTGGCAAAAAACCTCAGTTAGTTTTTGATATTAACCACGAAGTGGTTGGTTCAAACGCCTAAGATTTCTTGACCTTTAAAAATTTTTAATTTATTATTTCTTTATCAAAAAATTTTATTTTACGAGGCTGTATGGCGATTCCATCTTTCTTTCTAACAGACGGATTCTGGGGAAAAGCATCCGCACCTGAAATTGAAAAAGGCAAACTGAATAAAGCTGGAAAAATTTTATTGGTGGCTGCTCTTGCTGACATTGTGGTAACAATAACCACGCTTGTTGTCGGTCTTTTAGGGGTTTTAGGGATCGTCGGACTACCAGCCGCCGCATCTTATGCGTTATTTGTCTTGGGAGGCATCCTAGTCATCTCTCAAATAGCAACAACCATTTATACCAAGGGTGATAACATTCAGGTATTAAAAGTCAGCGCTCAATCTCTTTTTCATTCCAGAAAAAGTGCTGCTGCCGCTTAATTCTTTTCTAGGCGGTCTCTATGCTGCCTTCTTTTTTACATCTCTTCCTGAATTGACTTATTTTGTGGGTTTGAATGAACTGTCTTTTGAATGGGACCGCCTAAAAATTCTTTTTTATTACAAACAATAGAAGAAAGATTTTGGGCTTCATCGTAAACACAACAGTTTTGGTATATGAGACCCCATTGTCTAATTGTGGGTAACCCCTAAACATGTAGTGCTGGTTTGATTGTTTTGCCTATTCCCTCGTGAAAGGTAGAACTTGTAAATGAGTAAATCCATGCGCTTCAAATATCTTTTGAGTCTCATTTATTTCAAAGGGGGGTACGAAAACATAGTCGATGCATTCGATTGGCCGGAACAAGGCGACCGTCGCTTCTCCGGCCATTCCTCCTAAAAGTGGGGCTCGACTCCCTCTTCCAAAAGGATTGTAATAAGAGGATGGATCTTTATATAGATATCAACATCGTTTTCTATAGTTCTTGTTCTGATTAGATTTCCGTTCAAATGCTCGGCAATTGTTAATTCGAATAGCTCCCTAATAAGCAATGCGCCGGATGTTTTTTTGAAACTGAAATAGTGCGGTCAAATCCACCAACTGTGAGAAATACTTTTTCATTGGCTTCAGATTGACCTATAGGGGCTACATCATATTGATCGGAAAAATCAAAATCGATCTCTTCGCATGCAGCAGCAGGTTGAGATTTGAACGATTTTTCCGTAAATAAATTTTGAGTATGTTCTATAAAACTCATTGCTTGAAACAAAGAATGGGAGTGGGGCTTATACACAATAAGTGCTGATGATGTAGCATGATCTGGAAAATGTGTCATTTTTTAAATATTTTGCACACAACAAATTATAAAAATAATACTTATTTAATTTGAATAAAGAAATTTCATCTTTGTTATTTTAATCAAATATAATTCGACAAATTAGATACTAGAATTCTTATCAATTTTGCGCTGCTCTTGATCCAGACGTCCCAAGTTATACCCTTGATAATCCACGAATTTGAAAAAAGGTTCTAAAAGGGGCAGGGCATGGCTGACTTGTGAGGCCATTTCTTGCGCAACAAGACGGTAACCTGGATGGCCAGCAGCCTGAGAGCGCAGCTCACAAAGCCATTGAAGCGCACGTAGATTCACATGAAAGTACCAGCGCATATGATAAGCCATTGGGACAACATATTGAGCCTCTTCTGGCAGTTCTTCAGCAATTCTTTGATGTACTTCTTGCGCCATTTCCATAGCCTCATGATAGGCCTTTTCCATAGGCGTATCTAAAATTTCCTCAGGTACCCAATAGCCATAGGCCGTCGTCAACACTTGGCGTCGTTGTGTCAACATGCGATGACGCTGTAAATCCCTGTAAATTCCAAAATCAGCAATGATTTCAAAAGTAAACTGCGCATGTTCTAAAGCTCGAGGCGATTTATGCCGGCGATTTTCGCGCATAGAGGAAGCTGCATCAAAAATTTTGGCAATTTCTTCGTTAGGCAGAGTGCGACAATATTTCTGTAAATCATCCAAACTATGAGGGCTATGTGTATATAAAAGCGCAGCAGCGACCTTATAAGGTCCGTCAGGATCAGCATAGATAAGCTTTACGCCAGGCTTTTGAGGGCTCTCTGTCACTTTTAGATGTTCAGCAATATTGTGGAGCTGCTCGCTCATTGATTCAGTGAACTGTGCATAGGCCATATGATGTTTGTGATGAACTTCTGAGCGGCGAACAAAGGAAGGAATTACTTTTGATAGCTCTTCGAAAGCTTGTTTGCCAATATCTTGTAATTCTACGAGGTTTTGACACTGTAGCTTGTTAATTAAACTTTCCCAAAACCGTCCATTTCCAAATATCCCCATATTGGTCAGCGTGCCAGCAGGAAGCAAACCACGCAAACAGTCCAAAACTTTCGCCCGTAATGCTGCCGTATAAGCAGCCTTGGATTTTTCTTGTTCTTTGGGGAACTTTTTTTCCATCAACTCGGTGAGAGGTGGAATCAATTTTGAATAAGTTTCAAAAAGATGATCGCAAGTCTTGGTATAAATATCTCTAAACGCAGAAGTCATCAAAATAGGTTCGCGATAATAGAGATATTGATCCTTTACTTTTTGATCAAAATAAATGTAACGCGTGGATTTTTCGAGTGGGGAACCTCCTATACGGCTGTCTTCAAGCACTTTAGCAGCCAGCATGGAGATATTTTCTACCGCCAGATGCGCCCCTCCCAATTCTCCAATGGAATCGTCGCCATAACCATCCAAAATTCTATCATAAAAATTTTGGGCCTTGTGGATGGCAAGCATTTGCTTTTCAGGATTATCCTCATCATGCCCCACGATGGCCTCAAACGCCGTCTCTTCTCCTTGGATAAATTCTTTAAGTAAAAGAGAACGCAGTCCCAAGCTAGAGCGTGAATAGCGAGAAAAAAGGGCACCTTTGATCACTTCGGGAAGGTTACGCAATACAAAAATGTTGCTTGTTGTATGCGTCACAAAACGCTCAAGGATGCGCATCTGTGCTTCTGAAAATTCTTCGTAATCCTGCATAGAAGTGCTACTGAAATTTTTTAGAAAATCAATGACATTGCTATTTAAACTCCAACGAGGTTGCCAAAAAACGTTTGAATGTTCAAGGAAAAAAACGGTGTGGGAAACTTGTTGATAGACTGGTTCATAGTCTGTCAACAACCTATGCATAAGTTTGTCGACATTTTAAGTTTTGTAGATAAAATGCTTATTTTTGACAATCCATCAACAACTTGTCGACAGAAAATAGAGACACAAAATTCATACATTTTTGGTGTATTTGATCGATTATACGAGAGACAACCTAGTTAGCGAAAGGGAAAAGCGTGAAAAAAACATCCAATTTATCAACATTTCCACACCCTTTGAAGAAGAAGAGATTTAGAATATTTAGAATTTATCATCTTTAGTCAGGAGGCCACTTATGCAGAATATTGCCAGCCCCACACCGTTGCGACGCCCCAGAAGAAATCGTAGAACTGGTGCCATCAGAGCTATGGTTCAAGAAACTTATCTACATACTTCTGATCTGATCTATCCCTTATTCGTTCAAGAAGGCGCCTTAACTAAAGATCCGATTGCAAGTATGCCAGGAGTTTGTCGGCTTAGCATCGATCTTATTTTAAAAGAGGTTGAGTACGCCTTGGAACTTGGTATTCCTGCGATCGCACTATTTCCCTCGCTAACAAACGACCTCAAAGATCCTGAGGGTTCTGAAAGTCTAAATGCACAAGGGCTTCTTCAAAGAACAATTTGTGCGATTAAACAGGAATTTCCTGAAGTATGTTTGATCGCCGATGTAGCTTTGGATCCTTACACCTCTCATGGTCACGATGGCCTAATTAATGAAGAGGGGGAAATTTTGAATGATGAGACAGTAGAAGTTTTGGTCAAAATGGCTCTTTTACAGGCCAGCTATGGCATCGACATGGTGGCACCAAGTGATATGATGGATGGGAGGGTCAAGGCAATCAGAGAAGCTCTAGATGCCGCAGGTTTCACACATGTGAGCATCCATGCATATTCCGCCAAATATGCATCGGCCTTCTATGGACCTTTTCGCGATGCGCTTTCTTCACGCTTACAATCTGGAAATAAAAAAACCTATCAAATGGATCCTGCAAATCGACGTGAAGCTCTTGTAGAAGCCGCGCTCGATGAAATGGAGGGAGCGGATATTCTTATGGTCAAGCCCGCTCTGAGCTATCTAGATGTGATTGTTAAACTGCGAGAGGCTACTTCTCTGCCCATTTCAGCTTATCAAGTGAGCGGGGAATACGCCATGATCATGGCTGCAGCACAGCAGGGGTGGCTTGATGGTGAAAAAGCACTTTGGGAAAGTGTTTTGAGTATCAAACGTGCAGGAGCAGACATGATCTTTACCTATGCAGCTCCTAAAATCGCTCAAATGATCACCATCGGCGCTCCCGATTGATTGTATCAAAAAGAGTTTTCCCAGTGGTAATCGCATAACCTGCGTCACGCAACCATGCAGCCATGGCATAATTCCAAACGCGCCTACTGCTACATTTGAAAAAGATGTCTAGAGGAATTTCTAATGCAATCCCTCGATCGAAATAAGATTCTCCATGCATAATGTCATTCGCATTTGTGCATGTCAGCCACCCTGTAAGTCGTACCCCATTATCAAAGTAGCGAGTGGCTTCAAGACGCACCCCTTTATCGCGTGCTAAGAACTGACCCACGCCAAGCTTGGCAAAGAAGTTGTAAGCAGGATAGTCAAAGTAAAAATTGAGAAAATATTGCTGCAAAGTGGAATAATGACGAAAAATGGGTTTGTTTCCTTCGAAATGTCTCAAAGTGGACTGAAAACCCAATCCTGAATATTTTCGTTTTTTTACCACGGCACCTTCTAAGCCAATGGCAAAGCAAGAGTGAGCAGGATACCAGAGCGCTTCGCTTGCAATGCCTGCATAATTGACCTGAAAGTAGCCCCCTGCAATTCTTCCAAAAAATCCCTTCCCTAGATTCCAGTTTTTTTGCAGGTACATAATATCCCATGTGAACTTTGAATGTTGTCGATACCGAATATAATCAGTTGCCACATTGGGTAATTGGGAGGGGTGAAAAAAATCAAAATCTTTGATGTTATTCATGGTTGAAAGCGCGGTATAACTCGCTTGCCATTCGTAGAACCAATTATGGGGCAAAAAGCCCTCCAAAGAAGTTTTAACCCCTAAAGCATATTTGAATTTTCCACGCGCGTTTCCAAAAAAAGTTTCTAGGCGAGGGCTGATTCTTGAACGCCAAAGTTCATAACGCCTCTGAAAAATCATTTCTGCATTACAGGGAGGTGGTAGAGCGTTTTCTCTGGGCACCAAGATGTCGAATTCATAATTTCCAATACATTGTGTGGCGTAGCGCACCAAAAGATTGCGATCATAGACATATTGTTGACAGGGCAGCCCAAGTGATTCAATAATGACAATGACTGTATCAACATTTGCTGGTGTCAGGGAAGCCAAAAGCATTTGGAGTCGCATACGTGTACAATGTTCCTGACGATATCGACAGTTCATGACAGTCAGCCATAAACAAGCCTGTCCATTTCTTTTTTTCTCCAGCCAAGCTTTAGTCAACTGAAAACCTTGGCCTTCCAATGCATAATTCATCTCTTGAATCATCACATTTTGTGGTCGATAGCATCCGAGTGGCTCTGTATCTCTAGTAGCATAGGGGGGTGGATCGCCTATTTTTGGAACAAACCCCTGAGAAGAGCCCCATTGATAACGTAAAGAACCACTAGCGGCAAAAACTTCCCCACGTAAGCAGCTAGCTGAAAGCTCAAGGAAATTGCATAGTGTATATTTGGCTCCAAAATTGATCGGAGTATGTGATGACCGTCCATTCGGGTGAGGATTTTTTTTGTAATTTGTTGGATCATATTCAGCAGAAAATCCCAATCCACGTACCCATTTACTTTGACAAGACCACCAGGGAAACCAACTAAACGCTCCAAAAAAGCCACGAGAAGGACCATGTGTATATTGTCCTGCGCCCCAGCCAAAGCTTGCTTCGAGACCATATTCTTTGATCACTTGTGTGCCTACAACATAATAAGTGGTGAACTTTTTGCTCCCCATGAAATCATCAATCCCAAAGGCTAAGCCTGGACATAAATAAAGACTCTCTTCAGGAGTAAAAATGGCGAATTTAAAATTCGCACCTCTATCCGCATAATCACCAAACCCATAAGGACCAAGCACTGCATCTGCACAGTCTTTAAAGATGCGATAATTTGCACTCAACTCCAAGTGAGTAAAAGGTTGGATACGCCCATTGAGGTTTAGGTAAGGGGGAGCGTGCGCAACACCTATGCCAATTGATCCGGCTTCTGTCATACGAGCGCTATGAGTGACAAAATAGCCTGTAGAAAAAAGATGATTGAAAGTAGCTGGAAAACTTTCGTAAAGTTGCTTGTCTATTTGAGCAGTGATCTCAAGGGCGAGCAACATTTCCTCTATGGTTTGTCCTCCATGAAGCGAAGAAACAAGAGAAAGTGTGATGAGAGGAAGGAAAAGAAAAAAGAAACTGAATTTTTCTTGCATCCGCCTGAGAGGGTGTTTACAAAGTGCTAATGGTTTAGATTCGGGTTCTTTTTTCGCAGGTTGCATTCGCGCGATGGGGGCCATATTAAATTAATATTGTCCTCCATCGCACGAATGCAACCTGCGAAAAAATAATCCCAATATAAATGTCTTGAATCAACTATATAGCCACTCTTAATGTCCCATTTCTTTGGCGTAACGCGAAAGTCCTGTTTTGACAATGTCCATCATGTCAATCTTTGAAGGGTCGATGAAGGTTGAAAGAGCAAAATCTTCAGGGACAACTTCAAGCAAACCTAGATGCTGGGCAGTTTCAAAATCTTCAGCCAGGATGGCCTTGATTAAGAACATTGTGGGAATTTTCATTGGCATGACACGGTCATAGACAGCAGCATCAATAAAAGCCCTCTCTTCGCCATGCTGGTTAGTAGTAAAAAAATAACCCTCTTTAGGAGGTTTAATATGTCCTGTCAAATACGTGCGCGTTGCTGAAAATTTAGAAGCTCCAAGCTTAAAAAAGTGGAAGGGTTCCCGCTCATAATTCTCAGGGATCACAGAAAGACAACAATCGGCAAAACCCACAAAATCAACTGGTTCCACTTTGGTGCCCGTCAAAGGATCTCCAGAAATCAGACGCACTAATTGATTGGGAATACGATTTTCCATCAAATCTTTGATTGGATAACCCATACGTGCCTTAAAAAAACCGCGTCGATCGGGCAAAACACCATTACCTGCAATAGTGATCACTCGTTCAGTTAAATAGCGGCCTTCGATCACCATTTTTCCAATGGTAAGAACGTCTAAAGCATTGAGTGACCACACATAATCATCTGGGCTACGGATAGGGGCGATTTTGTGAATATGCACTGAGCTGTTGCCTATAGGATGCGGACCAGCAGCCACATGTTTTTCTACGTTATCTGCACCTGAAAAAATGCGTAGAGGACTTTGATCACGATAAATTAAGTGTACGGCTCCAGTTGTTAATCTACGAAGGGAGTCTAAACCTGCTTGGAAGTAAGCCTCCTTACCTTCAACTTGTATTTCGTAAGAAGGGGCAAAAGGTCGTGATTCAATCGCTGTCACAAATATGGCGCGCGGAGTCAATTTCGGATCAGGAATTAAGTTAAAAGGACGCAAACGGATGTGTGGAAAAATGCCACTGCGCATAAAAAGATCAAGAAGCTCTTCACGCGTTGCCTTTTTGGGATCACGACTGCCATATTCTTCATAGGTTTCTTGCTCGTTGACTTGTATGACGATATCGAGCAGACGCCTTTTGTACCCCCGCCTGATTTCCGAGACAAAACCTGCAGCAGGCGAAACGAACATCTGGCCAGGTACCGATTTGCTTTCAACAAGTGGTTGGCCAATTAAGACGCGATCTCCAACCTTTACATGGACCCTAAAACGAACCTCATCAAATGGTGCAAGATTGAGTGCTACATGAGAAGGTTGGTAAGGCAAATTTTGCAGAGCGCCTTCTGGCCGTCCTGCTATGGGGATATCGAGTCCCTTTTTGACTACAATCTTCATCGACCTTTACATCCAAATTGACAGAAAGGAGATTATAGTGATTTTCTCAAGAGTGTCTAGTGTCAATTGCGTATAGTCAAGCCAACTTTTTGCAACAGCATATAGTTGATTCAGCCCAAATGCGTCTTTTCAACATGAATCAACTATAAACTTTTGAGGGCTGGAATATCCATATCAGAGAGGGATCCAGTGCTTTTTCTTAGCAAAACGATGGGGTTGCTTTTTACGTTGGTGGGTTTCGACTTTTTGCTCGAATTGAGGATCTTTAATGCGACTCCTTGCCTCTCTTTTATATTTTTCGCAAGCGTCTTTGACCTTTTGCAGCGCTTCCCATTGCTCTTGGGTAAAGTTATTGGGATTGGCTGCATAAGCTTCTAATTGCTCGCGCGTCATGCCTGTGCGTTTGTAAATTTCTTCCGCTTTTTCGGTCAACTCGTCCAATCTTGCCTGGGTTTTTCCAATGATTTCAGAATAATCGCCAGCACGCTCTTTTTTTTCTTCTTCGGTCTGTGGTGGCGGAGTATCCAGCTTAATATCATAAAGCTTCAAAACGTCTTCGAGAGCTTCTTGGATTTCTTCTTCACTATTAGACATTCCTCCCTCCTTGCTACTTATAGAGGTGCGTGACTGAATTAAATAGATCATAAAACTCTGCGAGATTCGATCGTTTAAATTCAACAAGCCCTCTTAATAATTTTACACACAAAATTTTAATTTGTAATGAATTTATCAAGGTTTTTATTGCTCTTTTTTGAGAGCAAGCGTATATTTTTTGCAAAAGAGTGTAAAATTTAGGATCTTAAAATGAGTTACTTAGAAGAGTTTCAAGTTCTACTTCAAGAAGAAAAACTCGCCAATTTCCTACGCCTTTGGGAGGAATATTGTATGGCGGAAGAAGTTGACGGCGAGGAGCTTAAGAAAACACTAAGCCTCATCAAGGAGTCCAACTTAGCGACTACTTTTGGTCAGTTTATTGAGACGGCTCTCCCCCTTTGGAAAAAATTGCAAGGACAAGAAGTTGCCGATGATATCCTATGTCTTATCTTAGACTTACAAACAGCCAATTCACCTCTTTTTGCAGATTTAGCTACGGATTTTTTGAAAAAAAATTACGGGAAACAAAATAGTTTTAATCAAAAATTACGTATTGTAGGCCTGCTGACGCGCCAAAATTTTCAAGGAGCCATTTCTAACTTTGAGTTGCTCAACCACATGGACAAAGGAAAATTTGTATTCCATACGGGGGGTTGGGGCGTAGGCGAAGTAATAGATATTTCTTTGCTCAGAGAGCACGTTTTGCTAGAGTTTGAAGGGACAGCGGCCATTAAAGATCTCTCTTTTGAGAATGCTTTTAAAAATCTTATCCCCATTCCTTCAGACCATTTTTTAGCACGTCGTTTTGGTGATCCCGATCGTCTTGAGGAATTTGGACGTGAAGATCCTGTTGGTTTAATCCACCTACTTCTAAAAGATCTGGGACCTAAAACCGCACAAGAAATCAAAGAAGAACTTGCAGAACTGGTCATTCCAGAAGCTGAGTGGTCGAAATGGTGGCAAGCTGCAAGAGCTAAGATTAAAAAAGATACACTGATCGAATCCCCTCAATCTCCAAAAGACTCCTTTATTTTACATTTAGAGGAAATTCCTCATGACACACGTTTTAAAGAAGCCTTAGCGGTGACTAAAGGGATTGATGCAACCATTTTACTGATTTACAATTCTATTCGTGATTTTCCAGAAATCTTAAAAAATCATGAATTAAAAACTCAGCTTAAAGGCCTCCTTTTAGAAGGATTGGCAGGAGATGAAGCACTTCCTACTTTAAGCATGGCCCGTAAAATTCAAATTTCATTTCTATTAGAAGATATTTTTCCTCAGGAATTTCCAGATGCTGCCATCCACCTGATTAAGCCGATGGAAAATTTAGAAAGCATCTTACAACTGATCGACATCATTGCATTCAAAAAACGCACTCTGACAGTTGTTAGAGAACATCGAGATGATTGGGTCTCAGTTTTCCAACATCTTTTATTTGTCATGGGCCAAGCTCCCATCCGCGATTATATTTTCAAAGAATTGTATCAAAATGCAGGTAGTCGTGAGCTGCTTAAAACTAAAATTCACGAGCTCCTCAACAAAATGACTCTCTATCCTGAAGCCTATTTCTGGTATTTTCAGAAACTTGTTGAAGGAGAAACTGTTCCTTTTAATGATGTGGGAGGGAAAGCGCAATTTCTGGAAGGTTTGCTGATTTTGCTTCATTTCATTGAGGACAAACCTCAGATGCGTGACTTGATCAAAAAAATCTTAGCCCAGTTAACCGCCAAGCGTTATGAAACTATTAGAACGCTCATCAAAGAAGCTTCTGTAGAATATCTGGAAGAGTTTTTACTCCTAGCAAGCAAGTGTCAAAGTTTTACAAAGCATGATCTCAAAATTTTGCAAAGCTTAGCAGAAGTTGTTCAACCCTCTCTTGGTAAAAAGAAAAAGCCAGACGAAGAAGAAGAAAAAATCGAAATCATCTGGACAACTCAAGAGGGTTATCAAAAGATTCAAGAGCGTATTCAACACATTGGAACTGTTGAGACAGTGGACAATGCTCGAGAAATTGAGGCTGCTCGTGCCCTAGGAGACCTACGCGAAAATGCCGAATATAAATTTGCTTTAGAGCGTCGTTCACGCTTACAAGCTGAGTTGCGTACCTTATCTCGCCAACTCAATCAGGCCAGGATCATCACAAAACATGATATTCTTCAAGATGAGGTCAGTGTTGGCTCTATTGTGCACTTACGCGATTCTAAAGGAAATAAAATCAACTATACCCTTCTAGGTCCTTGGGATGCAGATCCTGATAAGTATGTTCTCTCCTTTCAATCAAAATTGGCTCAAATGATGTTGGGCTGTAAAAAAGGTGACACTTTCGATTTCCAAGGAGAAAAATATACAGTTCATCAGATTGAGAGCTTTCTCTAGTAATTTCACCTAAGGTGAAAATTTTTGGGAATGACTGCTTGGCCGTATGTTCGAGAGCCAAGACGTTTTGGAAAACATAAATGACTAGTTTTTTACTAGAATTTATGGAAAAAGTTTTTCTGTTTTTCTATATTCTTCCCTATGGATCTGTTGATTGCTACGACAAACGGGTATAAAATTAGAGAAATTCGTGCGCTGTTGAAGCCATTCAAGAAATTCGACCTCTATTCTCTTTTGGATTTTCCTCATTATGTACAGCCTGAAGAGACCGGGAAGACTTTTGAAGAAAATGCAACACTCAAAGCATTGCACGCAGCCTTGGAATTGAAAAAATGGACAATTGCAGATGATTCTGGGTTAGTTGTCCCCGCATTAGATGGAGCACCCGGCGTCTATTCTGCTCGTTATGCTGGACCTGAGGCCTCCGATAAGGAAAATCGCCAACAACTTCTTAAATCCATGGAACCATTAGAAGGGATTGCGCGTTCAGCTTATTTTGAATGTTGCATTGTACTGGCCTCCGAAGGGGGTGTGAAAAAAGTTGTCCGTGGTGTATGTGAAGGCACTGTGATTCGTGAAGAGCGTGGTAGCAGAGGTTTTGGGTATGATCCCCTATTTATCAAGCATGACTACAGTCAAACTTTTGGCGAATTGGACGAGCAGCTTAAAAACCAGGTTTCACATAGAGCAAAGGCACTTCAAAAACTCAAGTTAACCTTAGAAACTATATAATAGTCGATTATGACAGATTACGCAGCGCAGATTCTAAAGAACTACGTATCTCATTAACCAACGTAAATGCGTGATTGATCTGCTCCATTTTCAGCTCGAGTTGCTTAAATTCTTGTGTCTCTGATGCGCTTTCAACAGAAGCCTGTTTTTGTGTTGATTCTAAAGAGACTTTCAGCTGAGAAGAAAGCTTATGTGGTCCAGAAATACTTGAAATCTCGTTCATGGAATTGTCCAGTTGATTGGTTCTTTACCTTGTTTTTTAAGCAGTTCATTGATTTTTGAAAAGTGTCTACATCCAAAAAAACCGGAGTGAACCGAATAAGGAGAAGGATGGGGTGCCATCAATACAAAATGGCGATTTTTAGACTGCTCAAGAATATGACGACATTTTTCTTGAGCCGTTTTTCCCCATAGAACAAAAATCACAGGGTCTTCTCTTTGAACAAGCCGGGCAATCACTGCATCTGTAAAGACTTCCCACCCTTGACCATAATGAGAGCGTGGGGTGTGGGCGCGCACAGTGAGCACGGCATTAAGGAGCAAGACACCTTGTTTAGCCCATGCGACTAAACAGCCATGTGATGATGGAGGGATTCCCAAATCATCTTGGAGCTCCTTGAAGATATTTTTTAGGGAAGGAGGTTGTGGGATAGGAGGGGGGACACTGAAGCTCAATCCATGCGCTTGTCCGGGGCCATGATAGGGGTCCTGGCCCATGATGACAACTTTTACCTTCTCGAAAGGCGTCAAGTTAAAAGCGTGGAAGACATCGTTTTTGGCAGGATAAACAGGCTCTGGCTTACTACGTTCTTGAGCAATAAAAGAAACGAGGTCCAATAAATATTTTTTTCCCCATTCCTCTTTTAAGGCCTGTTTCCAGCTTTCTTCCATTTGTGGAGGTGGCAGGTGTGACATAGCCAAGAAGCATAATTTTTTAACGAAAATCTTTCAACATTGACGAGAACCGTGTTCAGATTTATGATACTTGGACTATGAAAGATTTAATTCACAATAATCTCGTACGTTTTAAGAACATCTCGAAGAAAAAAGAGGGCATTTTTGCCAACTTTAAAGTGAAAGGAATTCGCAACGGGACAACTTTTACAGCTTCGATCGCCGTGGACATTGATGCAGCTGAAGTGCATTCGGGTGACTCATTAGAAAAAATCATTGAAGAGTGTGCGCGTATTGGTGTCGAAGAATTCAAGAAATGTGAATTTCAGTTCGAGGGATTAACTTCTGTATAAGCTCTATTTCTGGGTGTAGCGCAGCCTGGTAGCGCACTTGCATGGGGTGCAAGGGGTCGGAAGTTCAAATCTTCTCACCCAGATTCTTTTTTCTTAATGTCTTAAACTAAATTTTTGCGTTCTAAAAATTTTGATTTTCATCGCTAAATCAGGGGGAATTTGTCCTTGCTACATTCTCCTTATCCTCAGCAGATGGGGCGTCACGACTGACCATTCTCTTTTTTCATGTGAAGGATATGTGATTGATATCAGAAGATATAGAAGACTTAAGTCTTCTATATCCTAGAAAAAAATCTTAGGTTCCCATGCCAAATTTTCTAGCAATCGGAAATCCTATGGTTTTCCTAATTTCATGAGAGGCTAGCAGTTCTGTTGTTGGGCCATAAAGCTTTGGAAAGTTGGGCTCCTCTAAAACCGGAAAAGTAGCGAGCTTTGACATATGTGCAAAAAACTGCTCTGAAGGCAACTCAGGATTTAAGTCATTTCCTGTTGTTTTTTTATAATTTTCTCTTGTAATTCCGTATGCCTGTGCGGTTGCTACACAATAAAGAGTTGTCAGCTGGCTTAGAAGCTCTAATTGTTCCATCAATTTCTGAACAGCAGAAGGCCCATAACTCACTATATCTTCAGATTCATTAGCGCTGGTTAAATTGAAATTAGAAACTGGATGTGCTAATTGACAGATTTTTTGAGTCAAACTGTTAGCTGTATATTGCACAATCATAAACCCAGACTGAAGCCCTGCTTTTTCTGCACTTGGAATGAGGTAGTCAGGAAACAAGGATTTGTTTCTTGCAGGATTCAGGAGAAAAGTGAGATGTCTTTCCATCGTAAGCGCAATTTTAGCATTACCCGCAACCAAGCTATCAGCTGCTGTTGTGATGACCTCTCCATGAAAATTACCGCCAGATAAGACACACCATTCTTCATTTTGATACTCTAATTTGCGTTTTTCACTGATATCATCAGAAATTTCATCACGTCTATAAATAAGAGGATTGTCAGTGACGGCATCTATTTCACTGAAAATCGCTTTCCTTAAAGAAAAAAACTGCTCAAATTTAGGACCGAATATTTGAGGCAAACATCTTTGGCTATAATCATTTTGAATATTTTCTGAATCAATTAAAGGTGAATCTTTGAATAAATTCTGCAAAATTTTTGCTACAAAAGTTTGTCCCTTTTGCTTGCGTACTGATTGAATACTATCGTTAAATGCTGCATCAATAGAACGCGTGGCATTTAGATATAAGTTTGTTAAAGCAATAATATTTTCATAAATATGGATTTGTCGCAAATAAGCGATTGTTAACATAGAAGCCATAAAGGGTGTACCGTTAGTTAGAGCGAGTCCTTCTTTTGCTTCAGGTTTAAATGGAACAATATTTGCCAGCCGTAAGGCTTCTTTAGCTTCCATTTCTTGACCTTCATAAAGGACTTTAATTCCGGCTATCCCTTGCATAGTCTGTCCAAGCCTAGCTAAAAACGCTAAATCACCACTGGCTCCTAATGAGCCGACGCTTGGAATCAAAGGAATGATATTTGCATTAATCATAGAAATTAAGGTCCGCAAGCTTTCAGGTTTAATTCCTGAATATCCCTTACTCAATGAATTCGCAGAAATCACCATTGCACCCTTAACAACCTCAGGTGGCAATACAGGACCGATACCCGCATCATGGCTTTGAAGAATGTTTTGCGATAATTGAGCGGCATCTTTGGAAGAAATCGTTTTATTGCGCAAATCGGCAAAACCAGTCGTTAGACCATAGACCTTCACTTCTTTTTCCAATAAATATTGAATAAACCCTCTTGCTTCAGAAAGGCGGTATGCGCTTGTTTCATTTAGATCAATCTTGCGCCCTTTGTAAACAACTTGAACAAAATCATCGACAGCAAGGACTCTATTCGCCCCAATCTCTAATGCCTCACTTTTATTATAGACATAAGAAATCATATTGCGATTTTCTAGTCGGATGATATTTTTTACTTTCTTTACAGTTTCAGGTATATTATCTATGTCAGATGTTTGCATGCCTATTGACAAAAGCCGAATAGTGTAATTCTTTTCATCCATTACCAAGACGGCAAGAGAAGCCTTTATTTCCGCAGAATATTTTAGCTGCTTTTTAATCGTCTTATCGGATCCAGAATATAGATCTGTTGCAATCTCTTTTTTTCTCAGCTTAGCAGAAAGCATCACACCATGTTGATAAAATCCTTCTCTTACAAGAACAACTACTTTTGCTGCAGTTTTTGTCTGAAACATGATTTCTTTTTCGGTTCGCAGCACATCAAAAAGACGAGTTAAACCTATCGAACCTCCAACACCCTGGATACCTGTTGGTTTATCCGTAAACGTATCAACTAGACGATCATATCTTCCACCACTTGTGATACTTCCATGCTTTGGATACTTATTCAAAAGCGTTTCAAATACGATCCCCGTATAATAATTTAAGCCGCGTACGATGCCTGGGGCAAATTTGAAGGTAGAAGGATCAAGACCACTAGACTTAATAAGGCTTAGAATCTCTTCGATTTCTTTGAGATGTATTTTTGAGTCTCCGATTGCATCATAAAACTTAAACTCTTCAATAGAACCTCTAAAAGCACAAACTTCTACAACTGATTTAATAGTTTCAGGTGGAACATTAGGATCCAGAGTCACCAGCTCTTTTTCAATCTCCTCTTTTGGAGTTTTATCTAATTTATCAATCAGCCGTAGAGCTTCCTCCTCTTTTTGAAATCCTGCTCTTTTAACTAATTGCTTGGGAATTTCGATATGATTCAAGTAAACTGTAAATGATGGAATTTGCAATTGAACAAGGCTGTTTACAAGTGTTGTGATGCATTCAACATCAGCAGTTAAAGAGAGTTTCTTACCTATAATATCAACATCCGCCTGATAAAAACCGTTCATTCGTCCAGTTTTTGTTTGTGATTCTGCTCTAAATGAAAGACTCACATCATATCGTTTATAGGGAAAAGTAATTCCCTTCATGTTATCCCGTGCCCACAAGGCAAAGGGGACAGTACGATCAAAGGCAAGCCCATAGCTTGTGTCTGAACCATCACGCAAATGACAGACGGAAAAAATTTGACTATCAATCCCTCCTTCCTGAACTAAAAATTTTCGATGGACAAAAGGAGAAACCTCTAATGGACTAAAACCATGCAATTGAAAAGTAGACTGAATTTTGCCCTTCCAGCGATTAAAAACTATCTGTTCCGAGGGCGTCAAAACCATAAATCCTTTGGCCGTTCCTGGTATTTTAGCAACAGGAATTGCAGCGTCCTTTGGCCGCATCACTTGTTCATAATTGACATGTTTAGGAGTAATCGCATTCAAGCTTGTGTCAGACATAAATCCCTCGCAAAATTAATGAAGAAAGGATAAAGTAAAATTTAAATGATTTATAAACAATATTTTTTATATCAACTTAATTTTTAACAATTTAAGAAGATAAGTATAAAATTTTTTAAAAACACAATCACAAATTTTTATTTTTTATGAAAAAAGATATAACCATTATAGGTGGAGCAGGCCCTGAAGCCGGGATTTTACTAGCGAAATTAGTCGTGGCTATTTGCCAAAAAAAATATGGCTGTAAGCGCGATGCCGATTTCCCCTACCTTGTTCTTCTTAGCTTTCCTTTTTCTGAAATGCTTAAACATGAAGGGGAAAAGAAAGAAAATGTTTCCAAAGAGTTGGAAACACTCTTACAAAACGAATGTGCTTTTGCTCAATGCTGGGCAATGGCTTGCCAAACTTTGCATAGCTACTTACCTCAAAAGTTGCCATCCACTTTCATAAATATGTTAGAAGAAAGCGCACGACGAGTCACACAAAAACCAGTAGTATTCTGTTCTTCCACCTCTAAAAAATATCAAATTCACAAAACCTATTTTGATTGTGATTACCCATGCAACAAGGAACAGAAACAACTAGATACACTTATCGATGAGTTAGTCGCAAACGAACCCTCTCTATCAATTTTTAATCGATTCATGACAATCACAGAGTTATTCAAAAACAGAGAGATTATTTTAGGATGTACGGAGTTTTCTTTGCTGCACCACTATTTTCCATTACCAGCAAGCTGTATCGACCCTATGCAAATTACAGCTGAAAAAATTTGTTTGTCTCATTTTAAAAAAATAAACCAGGTATTAAAAAACTCATGACTGTAACATTTCCAACTAATTGCGCAACTCAATCTCTAGAAAAAAACTTTGAATGCAAGTTCAATGTTTCCTATTTAGAAAATTTAACTGATCATGAATTGCTTCACGCAATTGCTTCCATTGCAAATCCTCAAGTTCTTTTGTGGTACATAGGCTCACACGGGCTAAAAGCTGATGGTGTAAATTTTTATAAAGAAAAAATCAGTTCAATACTGACTGCATCAAATAATGCTTCTTGTTTTCTTTTAGATTTAACCGCATGGGCAGCTTTTTATAATAATGATGCAAAAATCGGTACAAGCAGCCGCTGTGCTGATCAAATTAATTCATTTAATATAAGTAAATTAAAATGCATAAAAGCATCCGAAATCTTTAGCCAAATATGTACCTTGAAAAATCCAGAAATTATTCATCACTTTAGAGACTGCGTTACAGCGAGAACTTTTGTAAGGCAAAAGAGTTCGGAAGCCCGTGAAACTGGCATTAAAGTAGGTAAAATCTTTGATAGCAATTGTCAGATTTTGGAAAGATTATTTGAACAAGATGCTGGTAAATGCTACTCGGTCGTTCAATATGTAGAAGGATGCTTTCTTGCTAGGCAAATTATTGAAAGCCAACTAGAGGGTTCTGGTGATATTAATATAGTTTTTTCTCTGCCTAATGATGAAAGCAAATATTATAAAGATGAAAACAATTCATTTAAAACAGACGTTGAAATCCTAGTCAAAAATACACTAAATAATTTTGATTCAAAAAGAAATGTTAATATCTATTTTTTCACTTTTAACTATGGTGATGCCTTATACAAAAGACCATATAATGAAGGAAAAAAAGTTCTAAAGACCATCAAAGAAAATATGATTATGGCTGATGCCAAAGTCTAGAGTGTTTATTGTATTCATAGTCGATTCAGTCCAAAATTTTACATTTAGACCGCATCAAAGCGCAAGGCTATTCGATCAAAAATTATGAGTAGCTTAAGAGGATTGATCTGAGGGGTTTCGCAGGGATGAAATGTAAATAGGCAGAACCAATTATATATTTGCTAATAATTCTTCCTTAAAAGGCTAGAACCTTGAAAACGATTCTCAATCTATCGCTATATAAACTTTTACTTCTGGGTTTGTTTTGGGATTAAAATCTGCGCTATACATTTCAAAATCACTTGTATAGGAGCGGCATAACCCAGAATTCCAAATGTGTTGCCATGTTTCAATCAATCCCTTAGGGAATTCACCATGGGTTGTAAAAACAGCATATTTTGACTCAGGAATGACTTTAGCGACTAGCCCAGCAGGCACGTCGTCCAAGCTCGAAACTTCGCATCCGAGGATCCATGAATAGGGTTTTGTATAATCACCTTCATAATCCGTATACAGTGCAATAAGAGCATTTCCTACCTTATTTGGAATCTTTGCAAGAATGTCTTCATTAAAAAATCTCTCTTTATGAGCAGGCATTGTTGAAGAACATTCTTGATTATTTGTTCTGAGTTCCAATCCGACAAAAAATTTCTCATTTTGTTTTTCGATAACATAAGACATATGCGTTTCCTCTGTTTTTTCAGACAAAATTTCATCCTGATTTTGCTTCAAATTCATCTCACCATAAGCTGATGCAAAAAATAAACTCAAAACAGAGAAACCCAATATTTTATTTAACATATATCCTTTATAATCTATGTCAACTAACCTGAAGCGCTGCAATTATATCAGGCAATATTCCTAGATCAAGAGAAAAAACAAAAAATTTGCACAACAAGTAGTGGATGTGATTAATGCTTTGGTTGATTGATGAGAGTAAAAAATTTATTTTTCTAAAACAACCTCCGATGCGCTGGGAAATGGCTTCCGTTGTGGGTGCTATGTTGCCATACAAGGGTAAAGAGCTTTGGTTAAAAAAACATAAACATCTAGAAAAAGGATGTGATTATGTCCGAGCCTTTTTTCAAAAGAATCAAGAAACACAAATCTGTCGGCTTCTCGATGACATGATTGAGTGTGGAGTCAAAGGAGTTTTAGTTGCCGGAGACATCGGGCATGTTTCAGAGCACGAAGCCGAACAATTCCGCACAAATTGGGTTGCTCCTCACTACTTATTTGCCCCATTCAGAACCCCAGGGACGAAAAGAATCCCTACTTTATCATTTAGATAATTTGATGGGAAAAAACAAGCCTGTTTTAAGTCTCCAAGATTTTTTCAAAGTATTGTGCATTCTCGAGGTCATTTCCTTTATGTTCGATCTCCATTTCAGAGATCTGAGAAAACAGCGTCGTATTGATTTAAGAAAATTGAAGCTGATTATTGATGATCAAAGTAAAGCATCTCTAACTTCTCTTAAAAACTTTGTACATTATTTTATTTTTTGTCGCTCACAAGAAGGTATCTATGAGTTTCCACCACATTCAAAACACCTGCTCATGGGAAATGCCAGAGAAATAAATGGCATCACTGTCTTTGACGTCCAAAAAATGCTCTCGAAAATACTTGTAGAGGAAAAGGCTAAGATGGATGATAAACAATCAGAATTGAAAATTGCCGATCTTTTATCAAATTTTGTCTGGCATGCCTTACATGGTCCCTTCCCAATAAATATTGTTCGAAAATTAGATAAGATTTTCAAAATCGCCCAAAATATTTGTTTTGACCCCAGCAACGATGTGATGGCAACTCCACCTCAATCAGCTCAAGATACTGTCAGCCTGTTCTTTCGAAAAAAACCGTAGATAACAATATACCGCATCTCACTCATAGTTTTGCAAATTTTTTTTCAAAAACCTAACTAATTCAACACTGTGGAAATTGTGTTTATACACCGGAAGATAGAACGTTCACAAGATTGTTCATATTAAAACTTAGAAGATAACCCTCCATTTATCGTCCTATTGTCAACAGAAAATAAACATAAGTATAACAAGAGAAAAAGGGCATATTATCAACATTCCCACAACAACAGAAGAAGAGAAAAGATTTATCTATTATTTCTCTCTTTTCAGCAATTGGGGATTCTCTGTATAAAAGGTGTGCATGAATCTTTTTTTTCCCTCTGAATACTTCGACTTATCTACTTTTGAACATGCTTCTATTTTCGATGAGGGAGAAGCTGTTTGGATAGCGCTTAAAAAAATTGATAGCTATATCACCTCTCAATCGTTGGGCAACATCTTGGGTCATGTTCATGAGGGTGCCTATTTAGTGAATCCTGAAAAGATTTTTCTGGGGAAAGGCACCGTAGTGGAACCGGGAGCCTTTATTCAAGGACCCTGCATCATTGGAGAAAACTGTCAAGTCCGGCATGGTGCTTATATCAGAGGAAATGTGATTACTGGTAATCGGTGTGTCATTGGTCATGCCAGTGAAGTAAAAAATAGCATTTTTTTTCACAATGCCCACGCTGGACATTTTGCTTATGTAGGCGATTCTATCCTGGGAAATCATGTGAATCTGGGGGCGGGCGTCAAATGTGCCAATTTGCGCTTCGATAACCACCATGTGCCCATTATCTGGAATGGAAGGCGCATAGATAGCGGCTTAAGAAAATTTGGTGCAATCTTTGGGGATCATGCACAAGCAGGATGTAATTCTGTGACCAATCCTGGTACCTTGGTAGGCAAAAAGAGTCACTTGGGGCCATGTACATCTGTCCGCGGTGTTATTCCCAAAAACGCTATCGTGAAAGCCCCTGAAACTGTTATGATAACTACCCAGAATTAAATAACCACTTTTATGATTTCGTAACTATTCACGAGTGGTCGGGCTCAACCTTGTCCAATCCATGGTTCGCCATCGGCCAGAGTGGATAGTTGTCACAGAAACACCTCTAAGAAACAAGCCAAAGGGTTGAATAGTTACATGATTTCTGCGCTTTTAAATCATTATAAAAGTTTGTTTGAAAAAACGCTGTCTGAAAGCATCGAAAATTTAGGCCCTAAAAATGTTTTGCGTGATGCGATTGAATATGCGTTGAAAAACGGCGGAAAACGCTTTCGTCCGGCGATCGTCTATATGATTGCCAGTGCACTTGGAAAAAAGAATGAGGTGACCGAGGCCGCATTGGCTATCGAATATTTCCACACAGCCTCGTTGATTGCAGATGATCTTCCTTGCATGGATGATGATGATGAAAGAAGAGAGGTACCAGCCTTGCACAAAGCTTATGGCGAGGCAACTGCGCTTCTGGCGAGCTATGCCCTTATTTCAGCTGGTTATGATCTGATCCGGCAGGGAGCTCAAAAACTTGGCAATAGCGACATTTGTGCCTTGGCTGTTGAGAGTGCCTCCTATAATACAGGGATTTTTGGAGCTACAGGCGGTCAATATGATGATCTCTATCCCCCGACAACTTTGACGGAACCAGTTCTGCTTGATGTCATAGACAAGAAAACCGGCACATTATTTGAAATTTCTTTTGTTTTTGGTTGGCTTTATGGAGGTGGCGAAATTTCTAAGCTTTCTCAGGTCAAGCAAGCCGCTCGTTCTTTTGGTAGAGCCTTTCAGATCAGCGATGACTTTCTCGACATGGAACAGGATAAAGAGGGAGTGAATTTCCCGGCTCTTGTGGGCTGTGAGAAAGCCTTGTCCCTTCTTTTTGAGGAATTAACAACTTATTATGCTATTCTTGAAAAACTGCAAATTGCGACGCCTGAATTGAATGCTTTGGGTGAGCTTGTGGAAAAACGCATCGCGAGTTTCTCTCTCTAACTTATGATTCGCTAATCTTTTCTTTACAATTTTTTTACAAATATTTTTAATAGATTCTCATTTTTTAATTGGAGAGTCTATGAAAAAAAAATTAGTCACTACTTTTTTGCTTCTATTTTCCCTCTGTTATGGTTATTCCGACAATTTGGAAGTGTTGATTTCTCCTGAGGAAATTGCAATGAAAATTAAAGAAGTCGCTGGAAAAATCAATGAAGATTATTGCGATAAACCTTTGACCATTGTCATGGTGATGAAGGGAGCTGTGTGTGTAACTGCAGATTTGATCCGTCATATCGATCTACCTTTTAAATTAGAGTACTTAAAGGCGAGTAGTTATGGATATAATGGCATGACTTCAGGACAACTCACCATTCAGAATTGGGATACACTTGAAATTGAAGGTCGAGACGTATTGGTTGTCGATGATATTTTTGAAACAGGCAAAACGATGTTGGGAATTTTGTCGAAGCTTCAAGAGAAAAATCCCAAGAGTATAAAAACCTTGCTGCTTCTTGTGAAAGATATTCCGCGAGCACATTCTTACCAGCCAGACTATGTACTTTTTGAAATCCCTGATCGTTTTGTTGTGGGTTATGGACTAGATTATAAAGAACTCTATCGCGGATTACCTGGTGTCTTCGCTTTTATCCACGACACTCCTCCGCTTTAGATTTTGTAATTGATTAAACTTGAATCATCTGTAGAGGCTCCAGCTCAACTGGAGCCTCTGTATTTTAACCAGGAAGGAGTTCGTTTTCTTGGACTTTTTGAGCAGCCTCTTTGGCAGCCGCATGTGGTGGGGTAATCCCGTAGCACGCTTTAACTTTTTTCTCGATCTCTTCACAAAGCTTGGGGTTTTTCTTAAGCTCGTCGCGGGCAGCGTCGCGCCCTTGTCCTAAACGAGTTTCCAAGTAACTAAACCAGGCCCCTTTTTTATCGACGATCGTTTTCTCAACAGCAAGATCAAGCACAGAACCGGCATAAGAAATTCCTTCGTTAAAGAGGATGTCAAATTCTGCTGTTCTAAAAGGAGGAGCAAGCTTGTTTTTCACAACTTTCACTTTAACTCTGTTGCCTATCTCTTCTGTTTCGTTACTTCCTTTAATCCCCTCAATATTTCCTTTAATCCCCCCAATTCTACGAATGTCGAGGCGAATAGAAGAATAGAACTTGAGTGCCCTTCCACCCGTGGTAGTTTCAGGATTGCCAAACATAACACCGATTTTTTCCCTGATCTGGTTGATGAAAATGGCGCATGTATTGGTGCGTGAGAGCGTAGCTGTCAGTTTTCTTAAAGCTTGTGACATCATCCTTGCTTGTAGGCCTACATGAGTATCTCCCATTTCGCCTTCCAGTTCAGCTTTTGGAACGAGGGCGGCGACCGAGTCAATGACAATCACATCTACAGCATTCGAACGAGCCAGCATCTCGGCAATATTTAATGCGTCTTCTCCGCAATCAGGTTGAGAAATCATCAATTCATTGATGTTAACCCCAATACGGGAAGCATAAGTAGGATCTAAGGCATGCTCTGCGTCAATGTAAGCAGCAAGGCCGCCTTTCTTTTGAGCATTGGCTACAATATGAGTGGCAAGGGTGGACTTACCTGAAGATTCTGGGCCGAAGATCTCAATAATTCTTCCCCGTGGAACACCGCCAATGCCCAAAGCAACATCGAGTGATAAAGCGCCTGTAGAGATGGTGGAAATCTCTCTCGTGGATGAGTGTTTTCCCAAGCTCATGATGGAGCCTTCGCCAAACTGTTTTTCGATATGTGCTACAGCAGCCTCTAATGCTTTTTTCCGATCAGAAGATTGCATAGTCATAGTGTGTCTCTCCTTTTTGTGATCATTTTCAGGAATCAATGCTTTCAAAACAAGCAAACTTTCTTGAGAGGAATGTCTGTAATAGAAATGGGGAGGATGGGAACGTACTGTTCGTGGAATCCGATGCCAATTGTTAGAACAGAAGGAGTGTACTGCAGGAGTCGATCATAATACCCCTTGCCATATCCAAGACGATGGTTTTCGGCATCAAATCCTAAAGCGGGCACTAAAACCACATCGATTTTTGACACTTCCACTTCAGTGCATTGTTCTGGGTTAGGTTCCAACATACCAAAAGAGTGGTGAGAAAGCTGGCTTTCTAGTTGGTTGACATGGAAAATTTTTAGAGAATTTCCAAAGACTTTAGGAAGGCACAGGCGCTGAGTGTCCGCCAAAAAAAGATTCAGAAGAGAGGTGTCGATCTCGCTTCCAAAACTCGCGAATGACAGGATAGAGCGAAAGGATGCCAGATGGGGAATCAGTTCTAAGAGAGCTAATTTAGCCTCTTCTCTTCTAGAATGCGCGATGGCATCGCGTCTTTTTTTTAAGCTGAGTCGAAATAAAGCTTTATTAGACATTTTGAAATCTCTCATTTATCAACATGCGTTGAATTTCGAAAGAAGTCTATTCAATGGGCTTTCCATCTTGATAGTAAACTTTTCGAGAAAAATTTCCTTCCGGATTAAATAGGGTAGCAATCCCTTTTCCTTTGTCGATTTGAGAGACAGCTGTTTTCTCTCCCAATCGGTAGTAGTCTCCCTTGAGTAATTTATCGCAATCATACTCTTCAACTAACATGAGAGCTCCATTTCTATACCATGCAGTGAGCAGGCCGTGTTTCTGATTGCCACACATTTCCCGTTGACTTTCCAGTAGTCCATTTTCATACCAGGTTTTCATTGGGCCTTGCAAAATTCCTTCATGCCATGTAAGTAAGAGCTTAGGTTGGGCGGATGAAGGAAAATAATCGATCTCATCACCCTGCTTTTCTCCATTTTTTATGGAATAGAGAGAGATGAGATTCTTTCCTTCATCATAAACTTTGACACATCCTTCTTGAATGCCATTTTCATACTGCTGAAGCTCGTGTAGCTCTTTTTTTCCAAAAATTGCCCTATAACCTTTTCCCCCATAGATAGAAGAGATATGGCCTCCCTCTACGCTGAAATAACTCCCTTCTATCAACAGGCTTTTTTGATAGGTCTCTTGGTAAGCTATTTGCCCTGAATCCCAAAAGCGCAATGCAAGTCCATCCTTTTCGCCCTGGCTATAGGCGACGGTTTGAAAAGGTTTACCATTTTCCAAAAAGGTTTTAGCAGTGCCATGCAGTTGATTTTTACTGAAAGGACAGACTTTCCATACTTGACCGTTGGGGTGGTAATAAATCGCATCACCTTCCAAGTCGCCTTTTACATAGCGAATTTCAGCTACAAGAGCGCCATTTTCATCCCACGCTGTATTCATACCGTCGAATAGCCAGCTCTGTTCAGCGTGCGTATTAATATCAGCAACACCTCCAATCACGTAAGCTTCTACTTTCAACGTTCCATTTGGGAACCATTCGCGATAGATGCCAGAGGCTCTATTATTGATTGCTTCGAGATACTGTTTCACTTGGCCGTTGGGGTGATAACTGGTGATGCAGGAGCGGACATCGCCATTTTTTTGACGTCCATAGACTCGCAATACTTTTTGATAGGGTTGAGGAGCCAAAAAATCTGTTTTATCAAAAACGGTCAAACGTTCTTTGGCATTGATAGTTTCAGAGAGTCCATTGTGGTCGATGATATTGATGCTGGTGATTTTTTGATCCAGATGATCAGGCGAATAAGTGCATCCGGCTAGAAACAAAAAGGATGCAGTCGTTAAAACTAGCCAATTTTTCATGGGCTAAATTCTCGCTTTAAAAGTTTCATGTTCAGCTCAAACACTTCATTTCCGCCAGAGAGTTCTTTCTTATTGAGCTTAAAATCAGTGACGATGAGCTGAGGTTTCGCCTTGCGACTGCCTTCGATGCGCATAAGGATTTCTTTTAAATCCTGTGCATCGATTTCAACTGGGTGAGCAAGGAGAAGATCAGATTGTTGAATCCCCTCAATAACTTGAGTGCTGCCTTGTATCCATTCAAAACGGTTGGCTTCAGAACTCAAGAAAGCATATCTTTTTTCGGCAGCTTCATTGCCTGTAAAAGTGGGATTATTCAGAAGATGTTCGAGAGCCTCTTTTTCCTTTTTGAGGAAAGCGAGCGATTCTAATTGATTTTCAAGATAAAACTGCTCGATGTCAGCATAGACAGTACGCACTGCGCGATTAAGCGCCTGTTTGCGCGCTGTTTGAACAGCAAAACTCTGTATGCCTAACAGCTGTTGTGAGACTTCGTCCCATTCTTTTTTTTTCATTGAATAATGAAAAATAGCAAAAAAAACGGGTAAACTTCCCAAAAGGGCTAGGTAGATAAGCAAGCGGTTGAGCGGAAGAGAGTTTATTATTTTTTTGAGCATCACTTACCCATACTTAGTTTTGTCTTTTAAAAAGAAGGAGGCTTTATATTTATTCTTTGCCGGAAGCCATTGAATCTCTTCATTTGTATCGACAAGAGTGTGAGAACCCTTTAAAGCTTCATGAAAAGAACGCGCGGCATTCAAGTCCTTTACATTGAGTTCTAAATCGACCCGCACTTTGTAGTGCTCCTGTTTATGAGGAAAATCGGGGCGCTTGACCATGTGGTAATGAAGGGATTCGATCACAATAGGAGAGTTTTCTTCACCTTGTTGTTTAGCGATCGAGGTCAACCAACTTAAAACCTCTTTGACTTTGGGGATCTGAGGGAGCAAGGGAAAGGTTTCAGGACGACCTTTAAGCTCTTTTTCAATGATAGCCAATGAAAAAGCATAATCTTGTGCTGTTTCTAGGAATTTGACAGGTTGGGTAGTGATTTTTTCTGATTGAATGAGATCACGATAAGCCTCTTGGATTTCCTGTTGTTTTTTGGCAAGAGAGCGTTCACTGAAAGTACATAAGATGCCAGTCAACAGCAAAGAGAGTGTGAAATAAGCAGCCAAAGGTTTTTTTAATCGTTTAAATCTTTTGGGATAAGAAAATTCCTTTTGGCGGAAATTAATGCCTTGATAAGCAAGAGCTGTACCAATGGCTAAACCAAAGTGGATGAATTCCTCCTGAGCTAAAGCAAGAATTGGACTAGATGGAGGCAAGACAAGCTTTCCGCTTATCTGTTGCAAAACCTGTTTTAAGTCTTGATTTTTGCCAAAGAAATAAATGGTCTCAAAATGTTTGTTTTTATAGGAGGATGAAAAACTGAGAAGCGTCTTCTGGATTTCTGAAGCATTTTCTTTTTTGGGATCGATAGAGCGGGCAGCGAGGATATTTCCTCTCTCTACCAGGACTAGAGAAAGCTCTTCTTCTCCTTCATGAAAAATGAGGAAGGGCGCATTAGTCTGCGGAAGGAGTATAGAGAGTGCGGCCAAAGCATGAAGGCGTGATGTGATTCTTTCTGGCTCCAAATGGGCATTTTTTAGGGATTCCAAATGTTGTTGAAGATGATCTTTTCTTAATGCAAAAACATTCAGGAGAGTCCCATTTTCTAATGGACCAGCAATCTGGGCTTGCACAATAGCTTTATCTAAAGAATAAGGTAGCAGTGGTTCCACGTGAAAATCTAAAGCTGCAAAAATGTCTTTGGTTTTTTTTAAAGGAATTTCACAAGGACGCATTAAAATGTCACGTATAGGGAGTGCGGTCACCAAAACTTCTTCTTTAAAGCGCTGATAAAAAAGAGGGACATTTTCTTCGCCTACAACTTCTTTTAAGGCAGTGACAGTCCATCTCTTGCCTTTTTTACGAAGCGCTGCAAAACGTAAGGAGGTTTTTCCAAGATCAACGCCGAGGATACGATTATGAAGATCAAACATTAATTAAATAAGAGTGTCATTTATGTATAGAGCTGAAATTATAAAAAAACAAAACTCCTTTTTCAAGGCATATTGCTAAAGAAAATGGAAGATTGTATAATTATCGGGATAACAAAGAAATTTTTATGCATTTAGTGGTTTATCTTTTAAACGCTCTCTTTACTGCATACACGTTTATGCTCCTTGTACGCGTATTTGGCTCGTGGTTTCCCAGTTTTGCGCGTACACGCTTTATGCGTTTCATCGCTTTTTACACAGATCCTTATCTAAATATTTTTCGTAAGTTTATCCCCCCTTTGGGCATGATTGACCTCAGTCCCATGTTTGCTTTTATTGCTCTTCAACTCTTGCAGTGGATGATTTTTTCAATCTTATGAACCAATCTCTAAAATCTCTTTTTAAAATTGTTTATGCCCCTCTAGCAGGTTGCTCCGATTTTCCATTTCGAAAAATTTCTGCGCGTTACCAGCCTGCTTTAATGTTCTGCGAGATGGTAAAAATGGAGGCACTTATTCGAAAAGTGCCTGCAACCTACCAAATGCTAGAATATTCAGAGGAGATGCGGCCTATAGGAGGTCAAATTTGCGGAAGCAATCCGGCGCTTGCGGGCCCGGCCGCCAAAATCATTGAAGATTTAGGATTTGATGTTGTCGACCTCAATTGTGGCTGCCCTGTAGATAAAATTACTAAGGATGGCAGTGGCTCGGGCATGCTAAAAAATCCAGAACGCATCGGAGAAATGATTGCCAACATGGTCGCATCGGTCAAAATTCCGGTGACGCTTAAAGTGCGTGCGGGTTGGGATGAGAAGAGTATCAACGCGGCCGAGATCACTAAAATTGCCGAAAAGGCGGGAGCCAAAGCGATTTTTGTCCATGGACGTACGCGAGAGCAAGCTTATCGTGGTCCAGCGAATTGGGCGCACATCACAGCGTGTAAGCAAGCGGCAACACACATTCTAGTCATCGGCAATGGAGATGTCTTTTCTGCAGATGCCGCTCTACGAATGTTTCAAGAAACAGGATGTGATGGTGTATTGGTTTCTCGCGGGACAATGGGCCAGCCATGGATCGCAGATGATATCCGACGTGCACTGCAAGGGTTGTCTCCTCGAGAAATTTCATTTGAGGAGAGTAAGCAAGCGCTTCTAGATCATTTTGGCTATTCAACCCAATTTAAGTCAGAAAAAGGGGCTCTCATCGATATGCGTAAAGTGTGTTGCTGGTATTTGAAAAATGAGAAGGGAGCGCGTGACTTGCGTTTTAAGGCTAGCCATGCCACAACCCTACAAGAAGTGGAACAATTGATTAGGAACTATGTCGAAGATTGAGTTACACGCAGTCTTCAAAGGTCACGTCCAAGGCGTGGGATTTCGTTGGACACTCGTTGACTACGCTGAAAAGTTTCATTTGAGCGGCACAGCGCAAAATCTTACGGATGGCACAGTGGAAGTGTATGCTCATGGCTCTAAAGAATCTCTAGAACAATTTCTTGAAGCTGTTAAACAAGACGCTGGGGCGGCTCGAATAGACAATGTCAAAATTCGTTTCCAAAATCCGCAAGATAGCTTTTCTGATTTCAGGATCATTCATTAGAAATGGTTCATTTCTTGCGGTCGTAAATAAAGTTGAGCATCGGCTTGATGTCTTTTGTTGAATAATTTGCCCATCTTGACGGGATTCGATTCTAAAACATATACAATTCTCCTTAACATAACCATTATAAAATTATTATAATTATAAAGAAAGCAAAAAAAATCTTGTCAGGGAATGCTACTAGCGTTTCTTCGACCCATCAAAACCATAGCTTTAGAGTGTTTTTTTCATGCAATTTTCAAGAATGGGGGCGTTTTTTTTAAAGTGTTTAAAATTAAAACTTTATATTAATGTTTGTATAGTTTAAAATACTTTTTTTAAAAATAGGAGATGAATATGTATAGTATTATGTCGTTAAAAAATCATCCTCAAGAACCATTTAAATCTGTATTAAAACCCAATGGAAAGGCTGAAACACTTGCCCTGGTAGTCGGAGCCTTAGCTGGAACCATTGTCTTTGGTGTTGGACTCTATGTTTTTCTCCATCATGGATTAGATATCCCTCAAATTGGAACTTTAGGTACAAAAGCTGGTTATCTGTGTCTTATTGTGCCTAGTACGGCAATTTTATCAGATTATTTGATCGGATCTGTAATAAAAGCAGTAAAAAACCATCAAGTATCGAAACAAACAAAACAAGCAGAAAATGAAGGTGCAAATTCAAATCCTCCAGCAAGTCCATTTGATAAAAATGAGACAACAGAAACGGCTGTCCAAAAAGAAGTGGAAGAAAAGCAATTAGTTAAAAGTGAAGATAATTTTTTTGTGTTAAATCAAGAAGAAAATGAAATTGATAAAATTGAAAAAGAAATAACGCGTACACAGAGTAAAAAAAATCAGTTGGAGAATTCGAAGAACCAATTGACTGAGGAACGGAAAGATGTTGAGAGACAAATGCAACTCATATCGTCTTCAAGGCAAGCTATACAAGAATTGATTGGTTTTTATGCTTTAGAATCTAAAAAAGCAAATAATGAGTTCACTGGATTAATAAATAATTCAGATGAAAGAGAGAAATTTTTCGAAAGAAATAAAGTTGTGTATAATAATGGTACAGATCCTAAAAAGGTTGAAAATCAGAGAAGTGAATTTTTACAAAAATGGATCCAAGAAAAGGAAAAAAAGATTAAAAAGTTGGATGAGGAAATAGAATCTAAAAATAAAGAAATAGAAATATTAGAAAAAGAATTTAATCTTCATGAAGATAAGGCATTAAAAATTTCCGATCAAATAAGAGGAATCGAAGCGGAAATAGATATTTTAAGTAAAAACTTAAAAGATTTAATTGCGAAATTTGAGGATTTGGAGAAACCGGAAGCTGAAAAGATTTGATAAGAATTTTTCTTCTTTATCCCAATCCCGGGAACTTTGGCGTGGTCCAAATGGGCTGTGTTGAAAAACCCCTAAGTTTTGCGAGCCGTTGCGAAGCTTCGGCGAGCTTCCCCCGCGCCATCGGCCGAGGCTTTAGCCGAGTGCCGGTGCGTCGGGTAAAATTCTTCTCATCTTATTCAGTATAATACATCTTAATCTATTCTCAACTGATTGTTTATTAGGAATTTTCGAAAGCAATCTTTCACCATAAAGCCTTTTCATTCGAGAAAAAAATGTCTCCACTAGCGCTCGTCTACTATACCCGGTTAATTTCCCCCATAACGACTTGGCTTCTTTATCACCACCCAGACCATGGATGATTCGTATGGCATCATCACGATCCTTATCCCAAAATCGCAATCTTGCATTACGCGGTGGTGGTATTAGTGCTTTTGCACCTCTCTTGCGCACCAAATCACGAGACTCTCTGTCATCATATGCTCCATCTGCAATCACAGCACTCAACGACCCTTGTATATCCTTTAAAAGGGTTTTGACTACTTTGCTATCTTTCACTGATGATGGTGTAGTAGATTCAGCAACAATCTCCTGAGTTTTTGCATCAACTGCGATGTGGATTTTGACCCATTGTCGTCGCCTTTTCCTGCCATGAACCTTGATCGTCCACTCTCCTTCACCCATAGTTTTTACACCAGAAGCATCCAATAGAATCACAGAGGGACGACGTTCGCTTAAACGAGGTAGGGAATGGCTGATTGATGCAGCTCTTTTACAAATCAATGAATAGGAAGGTATTGTGCAATTCCATTGGTTCATACTTGAAAGATATTTCATAAAGCCTTCAAGTGCCCTGTAAGCAAGTCTGAAGTGAATTTTTACCATCATGAGCATCGTAATCAATTGATCAGTAAATTCTTGTGGGCGTCCATTTTTCCCAAGATGCATTTGTTTATTATTTAACAGTTTGGGATCAATAAGAAAAGTTAGGCTTCCTCTTTGAATGAGTTGTTTGTTATATTCTTTCCAGTTGCGTTTACGCATCAGAGACTCCTTCGTTTGTCTTGGTAGGACAGCAAAGGAGTTTCTTTATTTTAAGATATTTTTATCAAGGATTCCCGACGCACCGGCATTCGGCTAAAGCCTCGGCCGATGGCGCGGGGGAAGCTCGCCGAAGCTTCGCAACGGCTCGCAAAACTTAGGGGTTTTTCAACACAGCCGTCCAAATGTGTCTTTTCAATTCGAATCAACTATAATATTTATTAGAGAAATGGCTTACCATTATTAACGCCCCAAATCCAGCTTCCACTCCAATAGTGAAGGGCTACAGATTCTTTAAAAACATTATAGTTCTCTTTCTGGATATCATTGCCAGATAAAGGAAAGAAATAGGAAGGTGGGAAAAAGCATATTTGTGAATGAGAGGATTCATTTAAAAAGTTTTCAATCATACCTGTTACATACTTTGGCCCAGTCTTTATTACAGTCCAACACTGTTCATGTGTCAAAAAATGAGGCCTAAGTCCATGAATCATTTTTCGCAGAAGAGGGTGTTCTGGAGAGCTACCTAATAATGAATTAGAAATACCAAGCCATCGATGCTCAAGCGGTTCAAAACCTGCATAAAAAGTGAGTGTGCGATGCAAGCTGTCAAAAAAATCGATATCTAAACATTCTAAATCCACATCCACATAAAGGCCACCTTCTTGATAGAGAATTTCAAGACGAAGAATATCGCTTTTCTCTCCATAATTCTTTCCTAGAAGGTAAAGATCTTTGTTGTATAACGACATTTTTTCCAAATCTGGTTCCGTCCATAGACGATATTCCCAACCCTTAGCATCAGCCCATGTTTCCATGCAGGAGACATACTTGTCAGGAATGTCGCTCCCTAACCAGATCTGGTGGATTTTTTTAGGAATCAAGTGGCGAGTAAAATCGAAAGATGTGTGTTCAAAATGATGGTTATACAGTTGTTCAAATAAGGGAAGCAAATTTGGGGAGCCTACATAGCGCCCCTCGTGGAGAAACTGTAAGTGAAGTTTATCTTTTCCATGTCTATGTAGGGCTGTGTAAAAATTTTCATACATGTACTATGAACCTGGCTCATTAAAACACTCTCTCAAAGAGTCCTCTCCTTTAAATTTCGGCCATCTTACCTCAGTTGTCCTCCATTTGACGGAGAAAATCTATACAAAAATAGTGGGTTCTTTGAGAGTTTTTTTTAGTGAGATAGGTTTATGTGTGCAAGCTAATTGAGAAAAATACAATATTTTTTTAATTTCGAATCAATGTCTTTGAGCGTGTTTACAAAGTGCTAATGACTTTGTAAACACGCGCTTATATAAAATTCAGAATTTAAAAAGTGTACAAAATTGATCCTGTCAAATAATAACGTCTGTTCAAAGTAATCACTCATATTTTATTGTGAAATAAGAGTTAGTACTATAATCTCTTTCGAAATAGTGTTTTTTGTATGCAAAAAAAAGAGGGAAGTATTTTAGGTGGGATCCTCCTGATTGCGGGTAGCTGCATCGGAGCAGGGATGCTTGCCCTTCCCGTCATTACAGGTGTGGCTGGATTCATACCTTCCTGCACTATGCTCTTGCTTGCCTGGCTATTTATGACGGCCACGAGCTTTTTGCTTCTAGAAGCCAACCTGGCTTTAGGACATGATTTAAGTTTAATTTCGATCGCTGAAAAAACTTTAGGCAAAACTGGAAAAATTCTTTGTTGGCTCCTTTTTCTTTTTTTATTTTATTCACTCAGCATTGCCTATATATCCGCTAGCGGATCCATTTTACAGACCATTGTGGCGGATCTTTTCGATCGAGAAATACCTGCTTGGTTTGGGAGTACACTCTTCACATGCATTTTTGGGCTTGTCTGCTATGCCGGGACGCGTCATGTCGACTATTTGAATAGACTATTGATGGCTGGTTTAATCTTAGCCTATTGTATCCTTGTGATCTTAGGGGGCTCACACATTCAAATCAGTTATTTAGCTGTGGCACATTGGAAATATTCCTTTGTAGCACTTCCTGTCCTTATCATCTCTTTTGGTTTTCATAACATGATTCCATCCCTTGCTATGTATTTCAAGGGTGATGCACATAGATTGCGTATCACCGTCTTGGTCGGCAGCTTAATCCCCTTGCTTGTCTATTTGCTTTGGGAAGCTGTGATGCTGGGAATTATTCCCATACAAGGAAGAGAGGGGCTTTTGCATGCTTTAGATCAAGGAGAAGTCGCTACAGGCGCATTGAGAGGGGTGGTGGGGATTTCCTGGATCAACACAGTGGCTCAGGCTTTCGCTCTTTTTGCGATCATCACATCTTTTTTAGCGCAATCACTCTCGCTCGTAGATTTTTTAGCAGATGGTTTACGCATTTCGAAAGTTGGCTTGGGTCGATTTTCGCTTGTTGTGATGGCGTTGATCCCTCCTTTTACCTTTGCTTTTGCCTATCCAGGCATTTTTATTAAAGCTTTGAACCTCGCCGGTGGCTTTTCAGCAGTCATCTTATTTGGCGTTATGCCTGTCCTTATGGTATGGGTGCTGCGTTATAAAAGAGAAAAAGAAACTGAGAAAATGTTGCCATTAGGACGCGCAGTACTCAGTCTGATCATGATTTTTGCTGTGGGAATTTTCGCTCTTGAAACTGCACAAGAGATGGGCTACTCATTGCTTCCTAAAGAGGCCAGTGACATTCATGTTGAGTAAAAAAAACCGCTTGTTTGGAGCGATTCTTCTTGTCTCCGGGACCACAATTGGCGCTGGAATGCTGGTTCTACCGGTAACAACAGGTCTTGCAGGATTTTTTCCCTCTATCCTTATCATGACAGCAGTATGGCTTTACATGATGCTAACAGCCTTCTATTTTTTAGAAGTCAACTTACGTGTCAAAGGAGAAAGTAATTTTATTTCTATGGTGCGTAAAACATTAGGTCGTCCAGGCGAGATAATCTCTTGGGTGATTTATCTTTTACTGCTCTATGCATTAACTGCTGCTTATCTTTTAGGCTGTAGTCAGATTTTGAATGATTTTTTTGGCCCACTCCTCTCCTTTCATGTTCCCCATTGGATCTGGCCCCTCGCAATCTTTATTTTCTTTGCCTCTTTTGTGTATTTGGGAACTCAAATAGCCGATTTCCTCAATCGCTTAATGATGATTGGACTAGTAGTTTCCTATCTTGGCATCATTATCCTCGGTTGCAGACACATTTCTCTGCCTATGCTTGCTTACACTGACTGGAAATTTTTGCTCCCCTCTGTTTCATTGATTTTAACCACTTTCGGCTATCACATTATCATTCCTACACTGACAACCTACCTTGAGCACGATAGTAAGCTGTTGAAAAAGGCAATTTTTATAGGGAGCCTTATCCCATTTATTGTCTACATATTGTGGCAGATGGTTGTGATGGGGATTGTCCCCATTTTTGGAGAAAATAGCCTTACGGAAGCTGCAGAAAAAGGTTTACAAATCACCTTCTTTTTAAAAACTCTGTTAGATTCCCCGTGGATAAGTGTTGCTATTCGTTGTTTTGCTTTTTTTGCTATTGTCACTTCTCTTTTGGGAGTGTCTTTAAGCTTGACCGATTTTTTGGCAGATGGGCTAAAGATTAAAAAAACCTATTGGGGGAAATTTTTTCTGATCTTGCTGACCTTCGTCCCTCCGCTTGTTTTTGCTATTTTTTATCCAACAGGCTTTATTGTTGCTTTGAATTATGCTGGAATTTTTGTGGTGATTCTGCTTGCCCTGCTGCCCTCTTTGATGGCTTGGTTTGAAAGGTATGGACGCCCTGAAAAAAAATTGATCCCATCCGGATTTCAAGTCATGGGCGGAAAAATCTTATTAGCATGCACGATTTTCATTTCTCTTGTCTTACTAGGAATAGAGGTATTTTTATGAATTTAATGCGTAAACGTGTTGTGACTGGGGATAGACCAACAGGGAAGTTGCATCTTGGGCATTGGGTAGGTTCTATAAAGAACAGGGTTGCCCTGCAAGAAGAATATGAATGTTATTTTTTCTTAGCCGATTTGCATACACTCACAACTAAGCCTCATCGTAATGAAATTTTGGACATGCGACAGCATATCCGAGATGTGGTTTTGGATTGGCTTGCTTGCGGCATTGACCCAAACAAAGCGACTATCTATTTGCAATCTGCGGTGCCAGAAATCTATGAGCTCAATCTCATTTGTGAAATGCTGGTTTCAGTCAATAGATTGAGTGGGTTACCCAGCCTGAAGGAAATGGCGCGCAACGCAAATATCTCAGAAGAGAGCGTTCCTTTTGGTCTACTTGGCTATCCTGTACTCCAAACGGCAGATATTTTGTTGCCGCGCGCTCACTTGGTGCCTGTTGGAAAAGATAACGAAGCACATATTGAACTAGCCCGGGATATTGCACGAAGATTCAATCAATACTACGGGGATGTTTTTCCGCTCCCAGAAGTTCTTTTAAGCGAAACGCCCTCTCTTATCGGTGTGGATGGTAAAGGCAAGATGAGTAAGTCGGCAGGCAACGCCATTTACATTTCGGATGATGCCCAAACGGTTGAAAAGAAAGTACGCTCTATGTTCACAGATCCTAATCGAGTGCATGCTCATGTGGCAGGCACTGTAGAGGGTAATCCTGTGTTTATCTACCATGAGGAATTCAATCCTAATGGAGAAGAAATCGAAGAATTCAAGAAAAAATACCGTGAAGGTAGCATTGGAGATGTGGAAATTAAAAGTCGTCTTGCGGAAGTTTTAAATAGCTTTTTGGATCCTGTTCGCGAAAAAAGAAAGGCTTTGGAAGCAGAGAAAGGTCTTATCGAAAAAATCATCTATGAAGGGACTCTGAAAATGCGTGAAGTAGCTAAAGCGACTGCCAAAGAGATGCATGGAGCGTTAGGATTGGCGGGCAGCTGGAACAAAATCTCCCGCTCAGCGCGTAATGTATAATCTCGACTTTGTACATTTTTCAGTTTCGAGTTTTATAAGATGTTGATTCAGATTGCTTTGCAGATATCAAAGGCAGGCTTAAATCAAGCCGCCTTTGATATCTGCAAAGTAAGATGGATCAACAGATTGTGAAAAATCGGGGATGAAAAATGTACAAAGTCGAGATAATATGGAATTTAAATTACATACAGACTTTCAGCCTTGTGGCGATCAGCCGGCAGCTATTGAAAAGCTGAGTCAGGGTATCTTACAAGGCAAAAAAGCACAGGTTTTACTCGGTATCACAGGATCTGGCAAAACCTTCACCATGGCAAATGTCATTGCTCGCATACAAAAGCCAACTCTTATTCTAGCGCATAATAAAACTTTGGCAGCCCAGCTGTATCAGGAGTTTAAGGGCTTTTTTCCTGAGAATGCTGTGGAATATTTTGTCTCCTATTATGACTATTACCAACCTGAGGCCTATATTCCACGAACGGATACATATATTGAAAAAGACTTAGCTATCAACGATGAGATCGACAAAATGCGCCTTTCTGCCACGCGTTCTTTGCTTGAAAGATCCGACGTCATCATTGTGGCTTCCGTTTCATGCATTTACGGTTTAGGTATGCCAGAGCATTATGCCCAAATGCTGCTTCCTTTTAAGCTCGGAGAACGAAAACGGCGCGATGAGGTACTGCTGCATCTTGTTGAAATGCACTACAAGCGCAATGATTTCGACTTTTTCCGAGGGATTTTTCGTGTGAGGGGTGATGTGCTAGAAATCTACCCTGCTTACGAAGCAGATTTGGCATACCGCATTGAATTTTTTGATGAAGAGATCGAAAGGATCAGCAAAATAGATCCTTTGACAGGAAAAGTGCTTGAGCGCATTGAACAATTCACGCTTTACCCTGGTTCTCACTATGTCACGCCCGAACAGGTCAGGCTAGTAGCACTTGAGACAATCAAATCTGAGCTCAATGAGCGTATGGCTTACTTTGAGGCAGATAATAAGCCTCTAGAAAGAGAAAGAATCCAACAACGCACTTTCTATGATCTTGAAATGATCAAAGAAGTGGGTTTTTGCAAAGGGATCGAAAACTACTCCCGTCATTTTTCAGGAAGAGATCCTGGGGCTGCGCCTCCTTGTTTGCTAGATTATTTTCCAAAAGATTACCTATTTATTATTGATGAATCGCATCAAACGATTCCTCAGCTACACGCCATGTATAATGGCGACCGGGCGCGCAAACAAGCTTTGGTGGATTTTGGCTTTCGTCTACCCTCTGCCTATGATAACCGCCCACTGCGCTTTGAGGAGACCTATGAGCGCATCCATCAAGCAGTATACGTCTCTGCGACACCAGGACGCTGGGAGGTCCAAGAAGCTGAAGGTGAGTTGATTGAACAGATCATTCGACCCACAGGATTGCTCGATCCTCACATTGAAGTACGTCCTGCCAGCGGACAGGTTGACGATGTCTTAGAAGAGATTCGTGCACATACTGAAAAGGGCGGAAGAGTGCTAGTGACAACATTAACGAAGCGTTTATCTGAAGATCTGACCAATTATCTGCATGATCTCAATGTCAAAGCTAAGTATTTGCATTCTGACATCGATACTTTGGAGCGTGTGCAGATTTTGCGCGATCTGCGACTTGGCGAGTTTGATGTGTTAGTCGGTATTAACCTGCTTAGAGAAGGATTAGATTTACCTGAAGTCTCCTTAGTGGCGATTTTGGATGCTGACAAGGAAGGCTTTTTACGCAGTGAAACTTCACTCATTCAGACATGTGGGCGTGCTGCGCGTAATAGTGAAGGCAGAGTGATCATGTATGCAGATAAGATGACCACTGCAATCAAAAATACCCTGGCAGTCACTGAAAGGCGTCGCGCAATCCAGATGGAATATAATCAAAAGCACGGCATTACCCCTAAGACGATCAAAAGAGATATAGGCGTGGAGATGGGCGCTCCCAAGGAGTTGCTCTATCATGAAGTTGCGGAGCCTGTGGTTACAGCACATGAAAAACAACACGAATATCTCACTCAAAAAGACTTGGAAAAGAAAATCAAAGAATATGAACGGCTGATGAAACAAGCGGCCAAAGAGTATCGCTTTGAAGATGCGGCTCGTTATCGTGATTTAATGCGCAAATACACCACCATGGAAGTGAATTTGGGCAGTTAGATGGTTTATTCCAGTCCACTTGAATATAAACAAAACTATTCAGATATACTTGAATAAAAATGGTTTTTTCTATTATATTCAACTACACTTGAATAAAAGAAACTCATGGGTGAGAAAAGAGCGTCTCTACGCAGCATCCAGCTTCTTGATTTTCTGTTTCAAAAACCGCTAATCACCATTTCCAGTATCAAAGACGAACTGCATATGACATTTCAGGGAGCATCGGATCAAGCTTCTTTATTTTTGGAATTAAACATCTTAGAAGAGCTAACCGGCCAGAAAAGAGCAAGACGCTTTGCCTTTGCCCCCTATTTGCAAATCATTGAAGATTAATTGATTTTGTAGAAGCAAGTTTCAGTGATAGATCGGGCGAGCTTTCAGTGGCTTCAAGGTATTGACTTAGTACTTTTGCGTTTCATTATAGTCGATTAAATTTTAAATGATAATTTTGACCTACGTGAAAGCCTCGCGATTGATCGATCGTAACCCTACCTCGGTTGACTTAAGTCAACTCTCGGACAACCCATCAAAAACCCACCACCGGCGGCTTTTTGAGGAACGTTGTCATATTTCTAATATTGGGTAGGTTACGATCGATCAAGCCCGAGTCTTTGACGTGGTGAAAATTTATCATTTCAAACTTAATCGACTATATTTTTTACTGCATGCAAAATTTTTCAAGGGTTCTTTCTAAAAAGGCATCACTCTTGAAAATTTTTTCAATTTCTAGAATTTCTTTTTTATAAATTTCAAGTAACTCTGAAGTTTCTTGGAAGGAAGTGATTAACTATGTCTAGTGAAATTTTAATTTTACAGAATTTTATTTCAATAGACGCCAGGCGGCGAGACTGATGAAAATGCCTACAGCTAAGCTGATTAAAGTGAGAATGAGCTTCAACCACATCTCTTTAGTGGTGACAAGAGGCATTTCATGGTGTGTATGCGCATGCTTTTCTACTTGCTGCACATGCGGACGTACAGTCATCATCCCATGTTTGAGCCCTTTTTTGACCAACCAAGAATTGATCGGATAAGCTACCATTCCCGCAATAATTGTTGCCAAACTCATCTTGCCCCAAAAATGGAGGGAAGTAGGTGATTTAGCAGCAGGGTCTAAAAGTGACCAAATCACCATAGTTGGAATCATGCCTGTCATAATCATGTTCATCGAAGCGAATTCAGGATAAAAGGAAGAGCGTAGAGCTTTGCTATAGCTGCCTCCCATCCTATTTTTCATAAAAAGAGATTGAAAAATTAAAAGACCGAATCCAAATCCAGCTAAATACTCCAAGGCAATCTCTGTAGGCATATTCACTTTGAAGAAAGTTAAAACCAGAGCTGCTAAGATAATGCCTGTGACATCCCCTGCTAGACAGTGGACCATCGAGCCGAGTGCTTGTTTCCAATGCGGACTAATGAATTCTTCATGTGTGCTTGGCAGAGGTTCCTTACAAGACAAAAGGTACAAAAAAAGTCCAACAGGTCCTGTATAAAGCGTCACCAACCACCATCCCCACTTCATCACAAGGGCTTCAGGAGTCACCATCACCAAATCATATGTGATATAAAGCATGGAAAGTCCTGTGAGGACGAACCAAAAAATAAGAATCCCGTCAATCATACTGTTTGTCAGCTTTAAATTTGAAATTGTACGAAAGCTATGCTATTGTCAACTTCTTCGTTGTCGAGTTAAACACATATGAACTCTCATGAGGGAGAAATAAAAATTATTTGGTAAGTTGATCTATTGTGGTTTCTAGAAAATCTTTATTGGAATAGATTTTTAAAATCTCTTGTCGCTGCCGCCTATAATCTGTTACTAAATTCTGGGTTTCTTCTGCTGAAAAGGATGCAAAGAAAGGGATGTGTGGTAGGATTGGATCTTCATGGTCTATATGTTGTCCAGTTTCGGGAGGTAAAGGACCTCTGCTTTTGTTTATGCAAAAATAATTTTCAAAACCAATAGAATTTTCTTTTCCAAAGCCAAGGAGGATTCCATATAACCCCTGACTTTTATTAAGACTATTTTTATAAATATCATTCCCGGAATTTGTGACAATATAATCGAACATTTCAACGGTATTGAAATTACAACCTGTTTTTTCTTGAAAGAGCACCAAGTTGTTTTCAATTACTTTCAAACAATTTGATTTATTTAATAGGTAAACTTCGAAATATTTATCATTGCCTTCAGTTAAAAATATGAATTCACTCATAGGAAACAAGTGAGCATATTTTTTCCATGTTTCCCATAATGATTCCAACTCATATGAAGGAGATGGATCTATTTCTAGATAGTAAGGGGACCTTATTTTATCCTGATCGCATACTGCCATAGGCTTATTTCCAAAAAGCACATATGCGAAGGTCTCTTCCCAAACAAGATAGGACAATAATTTTTCTATTCTTGCCCGGTCTTCTTCAGGAATTCGTGACAACTTTGAAACTTCAGTCGTATTTCGTGAACAAGAACATATTAAAAATAAGAGACAAATTTTAAGTAATCTCATAAATCCTTTATGAGGATGCGCCGCATCCTCATGTAATTTTGTAATTCTAATCATAATCAGGATCATATAAAGGAGAAAGAGGACACCGAGGATTGAGACATGTGCCTCCAGGTGTTAAGGGTCGATGACAATTGGGGCAAGTGCCATATGGATAGCCTACTAGAGGAATAAATACTCCCGCTGCATCTGTCTCCACACAATTAATGGGAATTAAATGTCCATGCATCACCAAAAAAAGACCATCATCAGAAAAAACGATACTTCCAGGCTTTATATAATGCTTATCCTCAGTTATTTTAATAAACGGTGATTCATATGTAGGTCGCTCAGAATTACTGTGTGTATATGAAAACGCTTTATTGGTACACAAGCATGTAACAAGCACGAACATAAAAATTGCTCTCACGAAAATTTTATTTTGCATTCTCTGTCCCTTATGAAATGTTAAGATGGAGTAAAGATTATGCATAAGTCAAAAAATTTCAATACATAAAAAATAATTTATTTTTGCATTGACAAATGCAATTTCGCAAGGGATCCTTAACTTCTGCAAATAAATCTTGAGGGATTATGGATTATGCTGCACTGCTAAGCTAATGTTCAGTATAAATTTGAAATAGTACGAAAGCTATGCTATTGTCAACTTCTTCATTTTTTTTCTTAGTAGATGAGCCTAGATAAAATTAAAAATGCCTATCGTGAAGTGTATGATGTCGTCATACCTGACCTCGATTATTTCATACGTCAGATCGATTGTCGTGATGGCTGTCCGGTTAATACGGACGGACGCGGCTATATGCTGGCTATCCGTAATGGAAATTTGCTTGAAGGGTATAAAATTGCGCGTGGGCCAAACCCTTTTGCCTCGATTTGTGGCATCATTTGCGGTGCGCCTTGCGAAATTGCCTGTCGCAGAGATCGAGTAGACAAGACACTTACAATACGTGCACAAAAAAGATATTTAGATGAATGGTTTGGTCTGGATCGTGAAGCACACATCAAATCTTTGGAATATAGCTATTCCCGTGGTTCTACACGGCCTGAACTAAACGGTTTAAAGGTGGCCTGTGTGGGTGCAGGCGTCGCCTCTTTAACCTGTGCACACGACCTTTTGCGATTGGGCTATCAAGTGGACGTCTATGAGCAAATGCCACAGCCAGGCGGATTTTTAACTTACGGGGTACCTACATACCGCTTAAATAATCAAATTGTACGTCATGAATGCTATGCCATTGAGCATTTGGGAGCGAAAGTTCACTACAATACCAAAATAGGGCGAGATATTACTCTCTCTGATCTTCAACAACGTTATGATGCAATCTTTTTGGGTAATGGTCTTTTCAAGTCACGTGGTCTTCTATTACCTGGATTTGATGCACCAGACATTCTGCGTGGCGTTGAATATTTGCGCTTGCTATGTGCGGATCAGCGTTGGCACATCGGCAAACATCTAGTTGTCGTAGGTGGAGGAAACGTCGCATTTGATGTCGCTAGATCTTCTGTGAGAAATGGAGCAGAAAGCGTCATCATGGTCTGCCTGGAGTCACGCGATGAACAGACAGCAGACGAGTTTGAAATTGAAGATGGAATGGAAGAGGGCATTCAAATCATCAATCGAGTAGGTCCTCTTGCCGTGGAACGTGATGCACAAGGAAACATTTTAGGTATCCGCGTACAAAGGATAGCATCCTTGATGGATGCAGATGACAAGTTTTCGCCACAATTTATTCCTGACACAGAATTTGTTATCCCTTGTGATACGATTGCTATGGCAGTTGGGCAAGCGATGGACACAAGTCTTTTTGATGGTTGGGATAAAAAAGATGAGCTTGTACTGGAAAGAGGGATCATTAAAACAGAAAGAGGCACTTGTAAGACAAGCGTCAAAGGGATTTATGCAGGTGGTGATGCTGCATTTGGACCTGCTCTTTTTATCCATGCTGTGCGTCACGGGCAAGAGGCCGCACGTTCGATCGATGGCGATTTAAGAGGGACAAAGCCCTACAAAGAATTTGTAGGGCTCTTTATGACGATCCCAGCGGCTCGAGACAAAAGCTATTTAAGAACAGCTTGGGCGCTTCCTAGTAGTCAGCCTTTACGTTCGAGAAAAAACTATTTCAACATGGTGGAAAACAATTACACACATGAGCATGCATGTGAGCAGGCAAGTCGTTGTTTACAATGCCACGTTTCGCCCGTCTTTGATGGGAGTTTGTGTATCAAATGCAATGGATGTGTCGATGTATGTCCTACAAATTGCTTAAAACAGGTTCCACTTTCGAGACTAAATTTGGATCTGGGAGCAGGCCATCTACGTACTGCAGTAGACAACCATTTTGGAATCGATTCCTCTACAATGGATTCAGAGGATTTAGACCATTTGGGCACTGCAATGATTAAAGATGAAGATTTATGCATTCGCTGTGGTCTTTGTGCAGAAAAATGCCCGACACAAGCTGTCACAATGGATCTCATGAACTATTCATTTAGGTGGATTGGGTAATCGATCATCATGGAAATTTTTTGGTTTTTAATGTTTTCATTGGTCGGTGGCTTAGGAGGGCTTCTGGTCTTTATCTATTATTTGAAAAAAGGGCAATTCGATGATCCTGAAGAGCCAAAATACCAAATATTCAGAGAGGATTAAAGGATAGAGCATGCCCAAATATCGCAACAGTTTGAAACATGTGAAAAATAGCAAAGATCCTCGAATGTCCCGAAGACGATTTCTTGGCCTTATGGGTTGGGGTGCTATGGCAGGAGTAAGCGGGATGTTAGGTGCTGCTGTATTGGGGTATCTCTACCCCAATGCGCTCAAAATTCCTCCAAGTATATTTTCCCTTGGACGTCCAGAAGATGTCTTTGCTTCTTCTGGAAGGGTTTTCCTTGCTCAGCAAAAAGCCTTTTTAGAGGTATCTCATGGTCGTGCACGTTGCATGACGGGGATTTGCACGCATTTAGGTTGTACGGTCAATGCTGTGGATATCGGCTTTAAATGCCCATGTCATGGCTCAACCTATGATCTTGATGGACATAATACGGGAGGTCCAGCTCCCTTACCACTTGTATTTTATCGCATCTATAAAGGGGCTTCAGGAGATCTTTTGGTTGACAAAAGTCAGGTCATCGATAAGCCCAATGAAGCATGGTATTCAGCAAATTCTTAAAATTTAGCAGTCTATGGAAACTTTTAAGGGTAGAAAGAAAGAGAGTTTTATAAGCGTGCTGGAAAATCTACCAGCTAGTTTTGTCAAATCGATCTTCCGTCACAAATATCCAAATAATGATGTGGATCGCTCAGAGGTGATCTTTAAGAATTTTTTTCTTCATATCCATCCGGTGAAGTGTCATAAACAAGTGCTTGATCCCTTCCACACTCTCGGATTAGGCACCATTACAGCTTCCCTTTTTTTTCTATTGGTCGTTACGGGTGTCGTGCTCATGTTTTTTTATGTTCCCGCTGTAGACAGAGCTTATGACATTTTGGTCGATTGGTTGGATACGACACCTTTTGCCATGATGTGGAGAAATGTACATCGTTGGAGCGCTCAATTGATGGTCCTCTTTGTTTTTCTACATATGAGCCGCGTCTTTTACATGGGAGCTTATAAAGGAGAGCGAAAATTTAATTGGGTGATTGGTGTACTTTTAATGGTGGTCACCCTCTTTCTTTCTTTTACAGGATACTTGCTGCCTTGGGACCAATTGGCTTTTTGGGCAATCACAGTAGGTGCTTCCATTGCAGGCTACGTGCCTAGCATTCCCGGAATGCAGTACAACATCAATAAATTAATGCTTTTGGGTTCTACGACAGTGGGTCAGGATGCTTTGATTCGCTTTTATGTCTTGCATGTGATGGTGCTTCCGCTACTTGCTGGAATGTTGCTTGGGGTTCATTTCTGGAGAATACGAAAAGATGGTGGCCTTGCTCGGCCACCTGACAAATGGAGACCAGAACCGTTTCGCGTTGTCCAGAGGTCAGATACCAAAGAATCTTTTGCACCTGGGGTAAGGCGCACCTATGGTTTGATGGAGCTTGTTCGCGGTTCATGCCCCACAGTAGATCGAGGGCCGGAAAATTATGTTTTCACTTGGCCGCATCTTTTGCGCGCAGAATTGATGGTCTTTTTAGGGACTGCGACGCTCGTATTCTTCCTCTCTTTATTTATTGATGCCCCTTTAGAAGAGCTTGCTAATCCCTCTAAGCCAGCAAATCCTGCAAAAGCCCCCTGGTATTTTTTAGGCTTACAGGAAATGGTTTCTTATAATGCTTTCTGGGGCGGAGTGGGAATCCCCACTCTCATTGTGATTGGATTAGCATTGATTCCCTATCTTGATAGAAATCCCTATGGTGAGGGCGTTTGGTTTCATAAAAGTCGTTATCTAGCCATCTTTCTTTATACCTCCTTCATGACGGTTCAAGGGCTATTTATCGTAGTGGGAGTATTTTTTCGAGGTCCAAATTGGGGTTGGATTTGGCCCTGGACAGAAAATTTTGCGAGGCATTGATGGCGAATAAGAGAAGGCAGGATTTTTATCAAATTGCTCTCGTTGGTTTTTCTGCCTTAATCTGTATTGGGATTGCCTCTTTCGTTTATAGAGAAATATTTCCAGAATATAAAACATATCAGAAAGCTTACTCTCGTTTAGAAGCTTTCCGGTCAGGCTATTCTCACGAATCACCTGCTCCGTTCAGTACTGGAATCAAACAAATTTTATTGGTGCATGAAACTCAAAATTCAGAATCTGTGGATCGCTGCGTTTCTTGTCATGTAGCGATGGATCTCCCTCATTTTTCTCCTACGCGTATCGCACACAATCTCAATGGACAGCCTCTCGTGGATGCGAGCGGTAAACCAATCTTAGAAGTTAATCCAGATTATGTATGGACAAAATTAGAAGAGCATATTCAAGAGCTAACACATCCTGAAGTGAATGAAGAGCTCCATGATCAGGGTCGAGACACTGAGGTGAAGAAAAGACTTGCAGTGGCTGCTCAGCTTGCTCAACTCAAGACAGTGAAGGTTGATGGAAGAGAAGTTGCAGTTGAAAAAGTGATTCAGATGCATCCATTGATAGGCGCAGAGACGCGCCCCTTCGAATTTCACCCTTTAGAAAAATATGGATGCGTCTCTTGTCATAGTGGTAATGGACGGGCTTTGGTGGCTAAACGAGCACATGGACCTGTTTTCGATGGAGAATATGAAACTGCGGAGACAGGTCTAGTACCTCATTTTACAGAAATGGATCGCGAGAACGATCCCTTATTTGCCAAGATGTATAATCATAAGCCAGGACATGAACTCATCTTTCAAACAACTCCCTTGCTCGCTGGCCCGTTAACAGAAGCTAAGTGCGTACAATGCCATCAGCCAGCAGAAGGATCGATGCGTACTGCTTTAGATCGAATAGAATTTGTGACAAGACAAAAACAGAGACAAGTCGCCGCTTTAAAATCTGCTTTAGGCAATCATGAGACAGCAGATAAAGCATTGAACCTATTGCGTAATAGAATCGATGAAAAAGGCAGAGAAGAAACGATTGAATGGCTGAATGGCCGCCTAGAAAAACCATTACTCACTTCTCAAGAACGCTCAGAGCTTGAAAGTCAGTTAGCTTTTCTGCGGGTGCATGAAGAATCAGCTGCAGCTCTTCAAAAAGAAGAGGACAGGGCAGCACTTTTACTCCCCATACTAAAGGAAGCGTTCCAAGAAGGACAAGAAGCTTTGGCACAACTTCATGAGGCAAAAGAACCGGTCGTATGGGCTATTCAAGATAAAGACCTCATAAAAAAAATGCAGTGCGATGTGGATTGTCAAATCTCTAACTATCAAAGAGGCAAGGAGCTTTTTGTCTCACAAGCATGTTATGCATGCCATCGCATCGCTGGTTATTCACGTAACAATGTGGGTCCTGAACTCTCTAAAGCGGGGCTAAATTACCCTTGGTATATTAAAGAATCCATTGTATGGCCTCAGGCTGATTTGCCTACTTCGACAATGCCAAATTTTAAACTCGACCATGAAGAACTGGCAGCTTTAATGACCTTTTTGATGGCTCAACGAGGCGAAACCAAAGCCATTTCAGAAATCGATCATCAAATTTTGTTGGCGGAATGGGAAAAGGGCGCCAAGATGCCTTGGGAAGAAGCTGTCTCACCAACTGAGATACTTTCTACTCGTGCAGGTCAGCTGATTTTTGTAAGTGAAGGATGTGCTTCTTGTCATAAATTATCGGGATTTACTTCTTCCATAGAATTAAATGAGCGCGACAGACAGTGGTTTACTCAGCTTTTCCCTGAAAAAATTCCGGGTTCGCATTTAGAAAAAATTGTCGAAGAGAAGGCTGAAGAAATCGATAGACACATCCAAGTGACAAAGGGTTCTAGTGAGAGTTTAGAAGAGATAGAGAGCAAGTTTCCTGGCTTATTAAATACTTTTTATACGCATTTCAAATTTGCCGAACGCGCCTATAATTATGCATACAAAGAGTTGCCAGAGAAGCTTGCGGCATATAAATCAAGGCTGCAGCGTGTATTAAAAGTCTACATTCAAGAGTATGGTCTAGGACGCGACATTGCACCTAATTTAAGTTGGAGCGGTGTATGGAGAGAGGATGAATGGCTGTTAGGACATTTTCATAATCCCACAGCTTATACTCCTAAATCTTTGATGCCAGTACTCCCTTTTGATGAGACAAAGTTGTACACATTGAATGCTATGCTACATACACTTGGCAAACAAAATAAGCAAAAGTTGAGAGAAATATGGCAAACAAAAGGATTTGATCCTGTATTTGCCTTCCAGATCCTATGTAGTTCATGTCATGGTGAGCAGCGGCAAGGAAATGGCTCCGTAGCTCAATGGATTTTCCCTATTCCTAAAAATTTACGAGACCCCGTTTTTTTGAGTCATTTGACGAAAGAAAGAGCTATAGATTCTATCACACATGGAGTGAAAGGCACACCTATGCCACCTTGGGGCGAGGCCATTTCGGGTGATACCCCAGTTCTTTCTGCAGCTGAAGTTGGACAGCTTGTAGATTGGCTTTTTCAAGACATACCCGACGAAGGTTTGATCTCAAAAAAATGGGACTATCTTCCTTTGGATGCTGTAGGAGAAATGAAGAAGGAAAAGGTTTATTTCCAACCAACCCCACAAGAAAAAGATCTTGTAGCAGCCTATTTTGAAGAAAGACCAAGCAGCCAACATCCAGGTCAACCTTCCTATTACATACGGGAAGAATTTTATACAGCATCCAACTTAGAAAATGCAGAGAAATTTTTTGTAGCCAACTGTTCAATATGCCATGGCAAAGAGGGAGCAGGTACGGGAGCACGTGCTACCTCTATGGTTGAGGCCAAACCGAGAGTCTTGACAGATCTTCCTTGGATCCGTTCACAAGATGATTTACAACTTTTGCGTGCGATTAAATATGGAGTTCCAGGGACCGCTATGGTGCCTTGGGGTGATCAGACAACTTCAGCTCAACGCATGGGACTTGTTCTATTTATCCGCAATTTAAGTCGTGATTCCTTAGTACGAGAGGAATTGCAAGAAATGCTTTACACACATTTTGATCATAAACTTATCCTTATCGAAGCAGCACGGCTCAATGCCTACACACAGCTTGAAGATCTTCAAAAAAAATCTGCAGATGCAGAGAAAGCACTCGAACAAGTTGATCTTACAAAGAATTCTCGTGCACGTGTAGGTGAGCTTTATGTGCATGTACAAACTTTAGAGGCAGAGATAAAAAAAGCAAAAGAACGTGATCTAAATTATCGTAAAATGACACAACTGCTCAAAGAAGAGAAAAGCATCTATGCTGCTTTAGGTGAAAGTATTTTGCTTACGCGTGACGCTGACCTTAAAAAAGAATGTTTCTCGTTCATTTGCAGTCGCTCTTTATCTTACCAATTGAAAGACGGAAAACTGGTGCTTGAGGAGCAAGAAGGTTTATCTCTTGATTGGATTCAGAAGTTGGAAGATAAAATCAAGGTCGGACAGCAACTCGCAGAAGCGGCAGAATTACGTCATCAGCAGCTTGAGCTTTATCAAAAGTTATAGTCGATTAAGTGTGAAAAGGCACATCTTGGTTCGGCAAAAGTTGAGCCCGGCCACTCGTGAATAGTTATAGCAGAGTACCTTGAAAATGTAACTTTTCAAGGTACTCTGCTATACGATTTTGATTTTCTGCGAAGGTCATAGCGGAAGTGTTATCACTGAGCAGAAAAACGAAATTTAAACCATAAGAAGCCCTGAGGATGAGGGAGAAAAACACAAAAACTCAGATTTTGAAAGAACTAATTGAGGTGAGTTCATCAAAGCGATCGCATGAAAAAAGTCACATCTGTTTAAGAATGTTCTCCTCCATCAATTCATTTATTTTCACAATCAATTTGTTTAAAGTGGGTGCATAAACAGGTTTTAACTTTTGAAGGGCTTGTCCTAAGACTACAAAAACTAAACTATCTAATGCGAAGATATTTCCACAATCTTTTAGATTTTTTACTCTTAATACCGAGCATTTAGCACAATATTGAGCATATGTTTTCTTGAATACCTTAACAGCTTCGAATCGATCAGCATTTTTGAATTCGTTGAAAAGCATTAAATATTGATTTAGCCATTCTGTTAAATAGTTCACAGGGTCGTTTTGAAATATTGTGTTTTTTATGATTGCTTGTATTTGTAAGTCAATTTTTTTAACGAGAAAATCATTTATAGGGTCAGACTTATCTAACACATACTCATCCAACTCGTGTTTTTTTTCTTCAGCACAGTATTTTTTGAATCGTTCGATTTGCTTATGTGTGAGTGCGGCTTTTGACGCATGCTCTTGATGGGAGCTACATCGATTCACTGCTACCTTAACAATGTTAGCTAAGATGAAAAGCGCTGCGCCTGCATACATCCCATAAGAGAGATAGACAGCATTTGTTGTGCCAATACAGTCTAACACTCCAGCTGTAGCTAAAATGCCAATAATCAATAAAGCCACAAAGCCGATGATGAGAGTCACATCAATCCAACTCGATGCCGCTGTTTTTTGTCGACATAAAGAAGTTGATGCTAATCTATGATCTCCAACGGTTCTAGGTGCATGTATTGAGGCCATTAAAACTACCTTTGTTAAGAGTGTGTCTTCAAATTCCTATATAGTCGATTAAGTTTGAAATGATAAATTTTCGCCACGTCAAAGACTCGGGCTTGATCGATCGTAACCTACCCAATATTAGAAATATGACAACGTTCCTCAAAAAGCCGCCGGTAGTGGGTTTTTGATGGGTTGTCCGAGAGTTGACTTAAGTCAACCGAGGTAGGGTTAAGATCGATCAATCGCGAGGCTTTCACGTAGGTCAAAATTATCATTTAAAATTTAATCGACTATATCGTGCTTTTGGGTTTTTTTTCGTCCATTTTCTGACCACTGCTCGGACTACTTGTTCAAGTGTATCCTTTGTAATGGGCCAAAAACATCTCGTAAAAATCCCGATACAGAATTTGAAGACACTCTCTAAACATTAAATAAATTTATGAAGAAATTTTATCTTTTTTAATTGTATTGGCCGGTTAGGGCTCATTAATTTACTCATTTTATCAATCCAATTACTTATAATGGATTCATAGAGTGGCGCTACTTTTTGTAAGGATAGCCCTAATATCATAAAAAATGCACCTTCGAACAACAAGATACTTCTGCAATCTTTTAAAGTTGTAATTGTTGGTTTTGTGAATGTGTCATTTTTATATAATTGAGCGTATATTTCATTAAATATTTTAATGGTTTCTGTTTCATCGATATTTTTTAATTCGGTAAAAAATTTGCAATATTGATTTATCCATTGTTTCAAATATTTCATAGGGTGGTCTTGAAAGATTTTGTTTTCTATGATTGCATTCAGTTGTTTTTCAAAATTATCTTTGTCTACATTATTAGAGTGATTCTCATTTAGCTCTTGTTTTTTTTCTTCCATACAATATTTTTTGAACTGCTCAATTTGCTCTTCAGAGAGTGTTGTCTGCTGAACAGTGCTCAATCGATTCACTGCTATCTTAATAATTTCAGCGAAGAAGCAAAGCGCTGTGCCTGCATACATTCCATAAGAGAGATAAACAGCATTTGTTGCGCCGATACAATTTAATACACCTGTTGAAGCTAAAATGCCGATGATTAGCAAAGCTGCAAAGCTTGCAATGAGAGCTATATCTGCCCACTTCAAAGTGCTTGTTTTTTGAAAACAAGAAGGCACAGACGTCATATGATATTTTCCGCCAATCCTGTTATCTACTGTAGCCATTGAGTATTCCTTTATTAAGCTTAATAAAATTTTCAAAGAAAAACTTAGTCAGATTTGTGAATCACTATATTTGCAACGTGAGCTTTTATCTAAACTGAATCTTTCAAAAAATGGTTGTTTATTAATTTTATCTAATTCCTTTGCCAAATTATTTGCGTCAGATTCATAACAGAGCATCTTTGCATAATTTCTGAAATTTTCCAATAAACTTGATTTGTTAATGACGATTCCGATCTGTGTGAATAGTAAATAAACCTATAGGATAATAACCATATTCGTTTGAAACTAATCTTTCTATTTCTCCCTTCAATAGTGTTGCATCGGATTCATACTTGGATCCTAAATCTTTCAACATGATTGCTAACGACACAAAAACTACACCTTCTAATGCTATGATATCTGCAGCTTCATTCTCACTTTTTATTTTGTGCGTCGGACGCTTTTGCATTTTACGCAATTGGATAAATTTCTTATTAAAACCAATAAGAGCCTCATCGTGGTTTTCATTGTCAAAACATTTACGCATTGCAGCTGTTTGAGCTATCCATGTTTTGATATATTTCTCTGGATCTTTTCGAAATGCTTTGCTACCTGTGATTTCATGCACGCATTTTTCCATATTCGCGACGATGTAGAGATCAGTCTCATTAGTAATCTGTCCTTCTGTGTTTGTCATTTGCCAGTCCTGTTGGAGTGCCGTTAATGCGTCTTTATTTAATTTTTGAAGTTGTTCGTCGGTTAATGCCTTAACATTATGCTTGTTATTGGTGTTATGTCGACTGACTACACACTTTATAGATTCAGCTAGAAGCAACAGCGCCGCGCCTGCATACATTCCATAAGAGAGATAGGCAGCATTTGTTGTACCGATGCAATTTAATACACCTGTTGAAGCTAAAATGCCGATGATTAGCAAAGCTGCACAACCTGCAATGAGAGCTATATCTGCCCACTTCAAAGTGCTTGTTTTTTGAAAACAAGAAGATGTGGGCGCTATTTGATGATCACCACTAATCCGGTTAGTTACTGTAGCCATTTAATTGACCTTTGTTAACTTTTTTATTAGAAAAAAATTATAAAACACAAAACTTTTAATAACAATATTTTATATTGAAATTTTATTTATAGTCGATTAAGTTTGAAATGATAAATTGTCACCGCGTCAAAGCTCCCGGGCTTGATCGATCATAACCCTACCTCGGTTGACTTAAGTCAACTCTCGGACAACCCATCAAAAACCCGCCACCGGCAGCTTTTTGAGGAACGTTGTCATATTTCTAATATTGGGTAGGTTATGATCGATCAATCGCGAGGCTTTCACATAGGTCAAAATTATCATTTAAAATTTAATCGACTATATGTAAAAAATCTAAGATTGAAGTTGAGTCAGTCATTCACCTCTTGAGATCCTCTCATAGTCATTCGTTTTAAAATTTATTCAATCATACAGTGCTTAAAGTCATAAATACCTAGGTCGGAGATTTGCAAATTTAAGTGGTCTTGGACAAGGTATTGCAAGTTTTGAGTAAACAACGAGATCACGGGCATTTCTTCGACTAGCAAGCTCTCAGCTTCTTTCAAATAATTTCTGCGTAACTGAGGGTCAAGAGTTTGCTCCGATTGTTCGAGCAAGCGACGAAAATCTGCATGTTCCCAACGACAATAGTTGCATTGAGAACGTTTGTCTCGGAAGAGATCGAAATAAAACATCGGATCTTGATAAAGTGTGGTGAGATGGAGCGTACCTATCTGGTAAGCCCCTTTTCTCAGATTTGCCCCATGGATATTCCATTCATTACACACAAGTTCGACATTCAATCCGAGCTTTTCTTTCCATTGCGCTTGAAGAAATTCTGCCAACTTTTTCTGGCCAGACAGTTCGGCATAAGAGAGAATAAGGGTAGGCAACTCTTCACGGGTCAATTGAAGCTCTGCAAGAGCTTGCTCAAAGTAAGTAAGACAGTTCTGATCTTCTGTGTCAGCAAGTGCTTCTTTAAGCATAGAAAGGGTTGTTGGCAGAGGCGACAGTGTAGGAATTTCACCAAAGAAAAGATGTTGGGTTAATTCATCCCTATCAATGCTCAAGGCTAGTGCTTTGCGCAATGGTTTCACATTCATTGGATAAGTCTCAGTATTGACCAGAAGATAAAAAATGCGTGAGACAGTTTTTGCCTTCAAATGCTCTGAATCAGCCAAGTGGGGAATCAGGTCAAAGGGAAGGGGACTGAACGGATCACCCACAAGATCAAGTTCGCCCTTTTCATACATTGCAAAAGCGGTCATTGGGTCACGTACCATCGTAAAATAAATATTTTCCAATTGAATGGAATCAGCATCCCAATAGTGAGGATTACGTTCCAAAAGTAAACTTTGATCTGGAACGTGTTGTTTAATAGTAAAAGGGCCATTGAAATAGCGAGGTTCCTCACCTGTGGGTAAATAGAGAGGTGAGTAAAAAGAGGTAGCAGCGAGATCCAAAAAATAGGGTGTAGGATGCTCCAGGGTGACAATAAGCGTTTGTTCGTCAGGAGTGCTAATACCTAAATGTTCTTCAGAAAGTTCACCTTTTTTGACGATTTCAGCATTTTTTATCGGGTAGAAAAGATCAGCACGGAAGCAGTGAGAACCTGGTTTTAATGCATATTTCCAAGCTTGTGCAAAATGTTTAGCACTCACAGCTTCTCCATTAGACCACTTATGGGGTCGAATATGAAATGTATAGATTGTCTGTGTGGGGTCGATGTCTACAGATTGGGCGGCTGCACATTCTACATGACCATTGGGAGCACGACGCATGAGAGGCTCAAATAGCGTCAAATATAGGCAGCGTGAACGTAAATCTACACCAACATAGGGATTCAAGGAAGGAGGGTCGCCTTCTTGTAAATTCAGTGTGATTGTCTTGGGTGCGATTTCTTTAGCCTGTTTCTTACAACTAGTAAAACACAGAGTCATGCATGCTAAAAATAGAATACTAAATATCTTTTTCTTCAATCCAGGCCTCCTTTAAATCGAGACAGCCATTTTCATCCCATGCAACTCCTTTTACATGTTTAGCAATCAGTGCCAAGAATTTTTGGTTCACCAAAGGAATCACAGGAGTGTGTTCGATGAGTAGGCTTTCGATTTTTTTCAGTATTTCTTCTTTTCCTTCTTCTTTTTGAAATTGCTCAAGCAATTGAGCATACTCTTCATTATGCAAGCTATGTGGATTTGTGGGAGAAGATTTAAAAAAGCTTAGATAGAAGAGTGCGTTATTAAAAAAATCTCTACGGAAGAGGCCGCATAACTGAAAATTGCCCTTTTCAATAGAGGCAGAGAATTCATTCCAGCGTAAATGTTGAGAGATCACGTTGATACCTAGAACTTCTTGCCATTGTGTTTTTAATTCCTCAAATAGTGGTTTTTCAAAGGAAAGATCTGAATGAGTAAACATGATATTTGGAAAGGAAGAATGCGTGCATCCTATTTCTTGAAGAGCTTTTTCAAAATAGAAACGTGCAAGATCGGGATCGTGCTCGCCGCTTCCTTGGAAATGAGCATATTTACAAGGTAAAGGGGAGATTTGAGGGATTTGATGAAGGAGTACCCTTTCTGTGATCTGTTTTCTGTTTAAAGCCAGGCTTAAAGCTCGCCTTAAATGCATATTATTTAGTGGAAAAACGCGCAGATTACAATGGATCCAATAAATGCGTGAAATTTTTTTATAGATCACATTATTTACGACTTCAGGTTGTTTTAAAATCTCAGGCGGCAAGGGGCTTATAGGATCGCCAATAAAATCGAGTTCTCCATTTTGGAACATTTCATAAGCGAGATAAGGATCACGAACCATGGAAATTTTGATCCCACCTATTTTGATCTGTTGAGCATTATGATAGAAGGGATTTTGTGATAGATGTAGGTTTGCATTTCTTTTCCATTCAGCCACTGTAAATGGGCCATTAAAATCTGATGGCTCTTCAGATTCGCCCAGCATGGGGAAAAATGGAGGAGTTGAAAGTAGATCGAGAAAATAGGGTGAGGGTGATTCTAATGTGACACATAATGTTTTGGCATCTTTTGCTTCAATGCCTACTTGATCTAAAGAAATCGCTTTATCTCTTGCTTTTTGCACATTTTTTATAAGAAAGAAAAAGTCAGGGTAAGGATAGCCGGTCAGATTGACAATCAATGCTTTTTTCCATGCTTTTTCAAAATGATATGCAGTCACTTCTTCGCCATTGGACCACCAAGACTGTCTCAAACAAAAGGTATAAAAAAGTCCGCAAGGAGATATTTCAACTTTTTCTGCAGCAGCTAATTGTATTTTTCCATTTCGCCCCATACGGGTCAAGCCTTCAAAGAGTAAGTTTGACAGAATATGACAAGGCATATCTGCGGCTAAACGCGGATTTAAAGATAGAGGATCGCCACTTTGAAAATTGAGATAAAGTAGCGTTTTTCGTGGGTAAGATAAAAGGAGTGGTTGCTTGGCGAGTTCTTGGCCAAGCGCTTCGCATAAGACATTATTTTCATCCCCCGGATATTGAAGGAAAAAACAAAAATAAAAATACCCTTCTCGTTCAAGTACAGAACATCCAATTTGAGAAGAATAGGCCATAATTCGAGACGGAAGTGATGCTTTCCAATTTTTATCTGCACTTTTGATCACTTCAAGATGCACTTCATGGCTGTGAAAAGAGGCACGAGCATATTTTTCTGTGGCATTCAACGGAGTGTCTAGCATCTTTTGAAATAATGCAGCCAATTCGATACCTGTCTGTTTAGATAACAGGGCGCGCATTTCCATGGGCTTGATGCCATAAAAAAGATCTTCCAAATAGCTGAAAGAACAATCTTGCTCTTCCAGCGCTCGTTTGATAGCGAGAAGCTGTTCGTTTTCCTTATTGAGAAGGCCTCCGTTGTAATCTCTAAAGGGTCCCAACATGCTTTCTATGGCTTTAACGATATACAAACGTGCTGCTCGCAAGTTCACAGCATGACCATTGCGTGAAAAAAGAGAGCTATTTACCTCTAGGGTAAAAATCGCGGCCTCTTTAGGGTATTTTTTTCTTAGCCTTTCGACATAAAAAATTTTTTCCAAAGAAAAATGCACCAACGAAGGAAGCTGGTTACTCAAAGAAATAAAAGAAGGAGTAGAAGGTTTAATCAACCTGAGGACAATCACTAAAAACTTAAGAGTTTCCTGGAAATATTCAACGAATGTGATCATCACTTGTGGTAAATCATGCACATATTTGAGCTCTTTGCTGAGATGGCGGATATTTTTAAAAAGTGCTTCATCATTACCGGGAAGAAAAAGGGATTGGCAAGTAGATTCGATCGAGTTGAGTAATTCATGCAAAAGTTCTTTCTGGAGTTTTTGCTTTTCAAATTTAAAAAAGCCAGAACTGCGGATTTTTTTGATTTCCATGTAATAAAGAAAAGTAGAATCATACTTGCAGGCAATATAAGAGTTGGGGACCGGGATGATTCCTGGTATGAGATTTTGGACACTTTTGAGAATGTGTTTCTCATTGAATTTTTCATATTCCTGCAGAGAAGAAAGAGCGATGGTGATCCCATAGACAGAAGCGCTGATCTTGAAGCTTTGCAAATGCAGTCGCTGAATGTTCTGTTCCTGTGCCTTTATTCTCATGCGGTGCAATGAAAAAAAGATGCGAGCAAGGAGAAGGTGGGGACGATTTTCCAAAAAAGGTTCGGAAAAGTAGGTAAGGAAAGCCCCCAACTCTTTAAGCATTTCTTTGGGTAGAAAATGGGGCATGCGTTGGTGAAAAGACAAAAATTTTTTACAAAATTGTTCGCCTTTTTCCCCGAATAAAAGCGCAAAAGGTTCAGTGTGCAACATGCTACCTTTTTTTTTGTTAAGAAAATAAAAATAAAGTAGTCAGGATTGAGAGGCAAGAGAGATCGTTAGGGAATTTCAAAAAAATCGGTGATTTTTGCATAGAATTGTCCTGCAAGTCGAGCAAGCGGATTGAGCAGAGCCACGTCGACATGGCCATTGCTGTTTAATATTTCTTTCAATAAATGTACTTTAACCACCTCTCCGAGGATTAACTCTCCTGCATTTTCTATCTCAAGAGAATTATTAAAACGGCATTCCAGCTGTATAGGAGTATTCGAGATACGCGGAGCTGAAATATTCTCTGAAGGAATCAAGGAAAGCTGTGCCACCTCTATTTCGCTTACATCGCGAGGAAAGTCTTGGCTGGTTTGTGTGACAGCCTGAGCCATTTCGATGGAACAGATATTGACAACAAAATCTTTTGTTGAAAAAATATTGTGCGCTGTATCTTTCCTTTTTCCATTGAGCCATCCTATAGAAACAGAAATAATGGCTGGTTGTAGGCTGACAATATTAAAATAGGAAAACGGAGCCGCATTAACTACACCATTTGTGCCCTTTGTTGTAATGAGCGCAATTGGCCGTGGGATAATGATTGAATTAAGAAATGTGTAGGGTTTCACAGACCCTATGAGGTCGTGCGTAATGAACTCATCCTTTTGGCGCGCCCTAGGGTGTGAAAGTAAATCCATTTGCGGCAATTGTAAGCGGAAGCTACATTGTTCAGCAAGAATCAAGAAAATTTAGAAATGGTGGAAGTATCGATCAACTACAGTGACAAACCCGTAAAGCAGATGCTCTATCCTGCTTTAATTTTTTTGATCCTAGGTCTCTTGATTGGGATTTTTATTTCTTATAATGGCTTTTTGAAACCTGATTCTATTGCTGGTGAATATGTGCATTTTGGAAGGATCAGGCCTCTTCATGTTTCCATGGTTACCCTCTTATGGTTGCTCTCAGCAGATATGGGGCTGATGTATTATTTTGTTCCTCGACTATGCGGAGTACCGTTATGGAGTTGCAAGCTGGCGAGCCTTACTAATGGTCTGTGGTGGCTTGGCTTGATTATCGGCGCCTTTTCATTACCTTTTGGGACCAATTTTGGCTGGGAGTATGCAGAATTGCCGATGATGTTGGGAGGGTGGTTGCCCATAAAATTCATTATTGCAGTCGCATGGGTGCTTTTTGCTTTCAATATGTTTATGACGATCGCAGAAAGGCGTCATCAAAAAATGTATGTGTCTCTATGGTACGTCATGGGGGCACTTGTTTGGACGACATTCACCTTCATTGCGGGAAATTTTGCAGTTGAATGGGTGCCACAAGGAATTTCTCGCGTTAATACTAGTTTTTTTTATGTTCACAATCTCGTTGGCTTGATCTTCACTCCAATGGGATTGGCTGTTGCCTATTATTTTATTCCCAAAATTGCCAATGTACCCATTTACAGCCATAAGCTTTCGATGGTTGGATTCTGGTCGATTGCTTTTTTTTATGCTTGGATTGGCGCACATCACATGCTGCATGGGCCTCAATCTCAATGGCTGCAAACCACCAGTATCATTTTTTCTCTTTGGCTCATCATCCCAGTATGGACAGTCGTGACCAATCTGATCGGAAGTGCAAAATTGCACTGGGAAGCTTATAACAAAAGTGCCGCGCTTCGCTTTCTGACAATTGGTGTTGTGTATTACCTGATTGTCTGCTTTCAAGGTTCTCTACAAGCATTACGGAATGTCAATGAGATCATTTCCAAGACAGATTGGATTATTGGACATGCCCATATGGCTCTTTTAGGCACCTTCACCTTTTTTGCTATTGGTGGAATCTATTATGTGATCCCACGAATTGTCCAAAGGCCTTTATGGTCAGAAAGGCTGGCTGATTGGCATTTTACATGTACCCTTGCAGGGACCGTATTGATGTTTATCGCCCTATGGGTGGGTGGGTATAAACAAGGTTTGATGTGGGCAAAGTGGGGATCAGGGAATTCTTATGCACAATTCCATGAAAATCTCAGTCGCATTCCTTTTCTAGCGACGGTAGAAGCGATGTGGTGGTGGTGGTTTGCACGCACAATGGGAGGCTTATTGATCTTTGCAGGGAATGTATTTTTTGTCGTAAATATGTTCAACACTGCTATAGTCGATTCAGTTCAAAATTTTACATTTGGTCCCACGCAAAAGACCCGCGATTGACCGATCGTAAGCTACCCCATATTTTTAATATTGGGTAGCTTACGATCGATCAAGCTCGGGAACTTTGGCGCGGTCCAAATGTAAAATTTTGAGCTGAATCGACTATATCTTGCCGCAAGAAAAGAGTATGAGCAGTGAAGTTTGAAAAGTTAGAATGGTCAGCGCTCTGGACTGTCTTTGGCATTGTTTTTTTGTTTTCCCTAGCCATCGCCATTACGCTGATTGCTCCTTCGTACATCGACCCTAGTTGGACACAACCCTCTTGTGCTTACCAGGCACAAATGTATGAAGTTTCCGATCCCAATGTCTACGTCAGTGCTTCTCATCCAGCAAGTACAGCCCTCCAATATGTTTATCATCTCAAAGAGGGGTTTTCTTTGATATCTTTCCAAGAAAATGCCTTTCTACGCATTTTAGCGCCCTTAGAACTCGAAAAATATGTGACACGTTTGGGAGATCCTGAAGTGAAACTCACTTCGCGTCTTTTATTATTGAGACAACCTTCTGACATGCAACGAGCGGATGCATTGCAAAAAACTTTGCAGCAAGAATGGAAGGGACAACATGATGAGAAAACCTTTTTGCCACGTTATGAAATTTTGGAGATATTTGATCCTCAGCAGTCGGAAGCATTCGCGGTCACAGAGACTGATGGTGTCATGGAGCACTGGATAAAAAAGAGCTTCACTCTTTTGGGCAAAGTGCCCGGTTATGCTGCAAAAAAGGAAGGCGTTATCTACATCAAAAATCCTAAAGAATATCGTGTCATAGAGTCCAATTATTTGGGGTCCACATATTGGCGCTATCAGGAAAATGGTGTACCCATTAGTTCTTTAGAAGAACTGAAAGGTAAACATAAATTTCTATCACGTCATGAACTGATTTATCTTGGAGAGGAGATTTTTCGTGCGGAAGGCTGTTGGTATTGTCATACAGATCAGACGCGCACCCTTGTACAAGATACAGTTTTAAATGGATCTGAAGAGTATCCTGCTCCTCCCTCTTCTGCTAATGAATATGTCTATCAAAAAGTGACCTTTCCAGGTACTCGGCGCATTGGGCCGGATCTATCCAGAGTAGGTATTAAGAGGGCGAGCAGGGATTGGCATCTTGCGCATTTCTGGTCTCCAAAGACAGAAAGCAAAGGGAGCGTCATGCCAGCTTTTAAGCATTTTTTTGACAATGACCCTACTGGTACCGCACGTAACCCTTATGGGGTTCCCAATTATCGTTTTGAAGCGATATATCATTATTTAATGACAAAAGGGACACGCATTGCTTCGCCGGATCAAGCTTGGTGGCTAGGGAAAGATCCCATTCAAACTCTCGATATCATAGAAGGAAGAAAATGAGCTTTGATGAAGAGATTCCTCATACAGAAGAGAGGAACGTGCCTAAGTTTCTTTATGTTGTCTATGCTGTAGTGTTGGTGATTGGAATATTAGGATTTTTCTTTTTTTGGAACGGGTCAAAAGGTTGGTTGGATCGAGGTTTTTGGCAAGGGCTGCAAAAAGCTGCAGATACAACCGCTCCTTACCAACAACAAGAATAGCTCTCTAAGAACTTATTTCTGCTATATAGTTGAGTTTTCTTTTTTGATTAAAATATTTAAATGATTTCCTTGAACATGAAGGAAACGAATGGTTGTTGAAGGCTTTTCCGAGGCTGGAAACTGTGCAAGCAAATTATAATCATACTCTCTTTCAAGAAAAATCTGGATTGCAGTTTGCTGCTCAAACATGTGTGCGAAAGCATAGTAATGTGCTTGACTAGCATAGACTCTATCTGTATCGATATCGCTTTGGATGGCAAGCATATAATCTGAAAAAATAGGTGCAATTATTTTTTCTTGTAATGAGTTCGCTTCTTTTACCAATTGGATTTTTGTGTCGAGTTCTTTTTTTTCATTGGCAATCATTTCAAGTCTCTCTATAGCTTGTGCATGCTCTTGTTTAGATGGGTCGGAACTCTCACTGGATTGACCTTGAGCAAAGCTAGGTGGATCAGATTCTTTTTGAGGCTCAATCTTTATTTCGATTTCAATATTCTTCAATACATTTTCTTTGCTGGATTGACTAGAACTATCGCTGGATTGGTCTGAATCGATACTTGTTTGGTCGGGTTCGATTTCATTTAAGAGTTGCTCTTCTTCTGTTATTAGCCAATTCAGTTTAACTTCAAGATATTCTTGAATGGAGTGCAGGACCAAGTTTTCCAATAGAGGATGCGCCTCTTTATTCGTACAATTTTGCATGATCCATTGGGCTGATTTGATACGGAAATCCCCGATATCTGCTATATCTACAGGAAGGCCTAATCTCTTTCTTTCTGTCAAGAATCCTTCAAAAGCACAGTTTCCATTAGCGGCGACTTTCACTATTGAAAAATCAGATTTTGGATAAGGGGAGGGTATCATGCAATGTTTACCATCCACATTAATGCCAGTAAAATTCCTATTGTGTACGACTTCAGAAGGAGAGGAAATGATCACAAGATCAGAGGTCTGCTCAGAGGGAGAAAAGCATTTGTAGGCGATTGTTCTGCCAGGAATGCCTATACTCAAGGTAAAAAGGGCAATGGGGAGAGCCGCGATTACAACAATGCCTGCAAGAAAAATACGTCGGACTACTTCCTCAACCTTGTCACTAGGAGTGTCGGGTAATGTTGAGAAAATCTGTTTAATTATTTTTTTAAGCCAAACAGCAGGGCTGATCAGTTGATGACCAGGAATATCAGTATTGTGCCAAAAATCACTGAAATTTGAAACATTTGAACTCATAGATCGGAAGTTATAAATAAAAAGAAACAATTAAGCCATAAAAAAATAAGGTTCATCCAGAAAGCTACTTAAGGCAAACAGGTGGTCGATCCTGGCCATTTCTCAGCAAGCTGCTTAAGAAAAAACAAGATAAGCAAGATCGTAAACGGCAAGATTTGCAAGATATTCTATCCCCGTAGGTCAAAATTATCATTTAAAATTTAATCGACTATAAATTACTTTCTGCGGTAACGGGCGTAGAGAAGTGCACCTTCAAAAAGGATCAACATAGGAAAGGCTAGAAGTAACTGTGAAAAGACATCAGGAGGAGTCAGAACTGCTGCGAGTATGAAAATCGCCACGATCACCCCCCGTCTTACCTTTTTTAACAAGGAATAGGAACACAAATCGCATCGGATAAGAAAGAGCAAGATGACATAGAATTCAAAAATGATGCCATGCGCTAAAAGAAGGCTCATGACTAAATCTAATGACTTGCCTACACTCCAGAGATTTTCTCCTAAAGAAGCGTTGAAACTGAGAAAAAAACGAATCACTAATGGAAGAGTGAAGTGATAGGCAAAGAGGATCCCTGCAGCAATACAAATAATAGAACAAAGCAAAAAAGGAAAGAGAAGCCGTTTTTCTCTTTTTTTAAGTGCAGGCAAAAAGAAAGAAAGGAGAAAAAAGATCCATAAAGGAGAGGAGAAAATTAAACCTATCCAGAAAGAAAGTTTAGCTGCGGCGGAGAAGCCTTCTAAAGGACTTAAAAGATAACATTTTTCAAATCCTAGTGGGGCTACGAAAATAAAAAAAAGCTGTTTGTGAAAACAAAAAGCAAGCAAGGTGGCGATGAAAATCGTCCACCCACTTCGTAAGATTGCAAGGCGAAACGCTTCTACATGATCCCAAAAAGAAAGACGAGACACATCATACTCTCATTTTTTCGTTTTCGATTTGAATCAACTATAGTTCGACAAGAAGCTACTCTTTTTTATCTTGCTCTATTTCTTCAGCAATTCCTTGAGAAGCTTTTTTAAATTCACGTAATCCTTTTCCTAAGTTTCGTGCAAATTCAGGGAGTTTTTTGCCTCCGAAGAGCACCAAAATGACAAAAAGAATTACAATAAGTTCCCAACCGCCAATCATAATCCCAACTGTTTTAAACGTTCGCCGAGGATCACAAGCTCTTTTTTATATTTATTGAGCTCTGCCTTTCCTTTAGGCTGTTTTTCCAATTCAAAGAGACGGCCCACAAAGTGAGTGACAAGATGCACTGTGTTTTGCGGATCGGACATAAAGACAAATTCTTCCCCATCGATGCGTCTTAATCTATTTACAAAAGCAAAATGGTCTTCTTGTGTCAGTAAATCAGAAGTGATGATGTTGACAAACTCACCTCTTTCAGAAACTTCTTTTGCAAGTCTCGCAGGTATTGTAAAATTTTTAATTACTTCTTCTAAGGTTTCGCGCTGTTGTGCGCTCACGTCACCTTTGATTTGCCCTGTGAGTAATGTTTCGAAGAGAAAATTGGCAAGATCTTTATTTTGATCCACGCAATTCAAAATCACATTTTGAATTTCACGAAAAGTAGAGCGTGTGATTTTCATAGCGAAAATACGTCGCATGTTCCCTTCAAAGAGCATAAGCATCCTATCATCGAGAACGGCTTTATTACGTGCTTGTTCAGACATTTGTTATCCTTTTTTTTCAATATCTCTTAGAATACATCGTTCATGTTCGACTATGAGTTTGTGAACACACTCTTAAGTTGCTCAGCGAGTTCAAGCAAACGATTTTTTTCTCTAGTTGTCATTCTTGGCCGGTTTTGAACAAAAAGAGTCTTAAGTCGCTCGAGCTGCTTAATGCTATTTTCAACGACCTTCTCACGCCGCTTGTCATCATCACTCAATGGAAAAAAAGAGCGAATTAAAGCAATCATCTGTTGCTTGCTCTCTCCCTTATAATTTTTGACTATCTCTTCCTTCTTTGAAAATTCCCCTTCGCGACTCGCGAGTGTATAAACAGCTTGGCGAGGCATCGCCTCCATTTGTGGATGTAAGACCTTCGGCATTTTTAAATAAAATTCATAGTATTGCAGGAAGTTATAAGGAGTTTGTCGATTTCCATAGGTGCATTTTAGCCAGGCTGTAAAAGCGCCTTCTCGGTATTTTTTTAAAATTTCTTGTGCTTTTTTAATGCGTTCACCATGTAGAAGGGCCGCTTGGTTATTGATCGCTTTCACTTCTGCTGTGAGTGCCAAAAGAGAAAATAGATCTTTTGAAACATCTATTTGTTCTTCTGAAGCATATTTGAGGAGTAGCTCAGAGAGCTCTTTTTCTTCTTTTTCTCCAGAACGGGGCGTGCCAAAAAGTCCTGAGAAAGGAGTGAGCTCACCCTGGGAAGTCTTTGATCCAAGCTCACTCATCTTGGGCTTTTCTTTTTTTTGAAATCTTCCTTGGAGAATGGAACTCAGTTTAGCCATGGCACTCACATCCTTTTTACAAGCGTGCTAGAATCTCGTTGGTCAAGGCCAAGTAATCATCAGCAGCCCTACAGGAAGGCGTGCACTCAAAGACCGGTTTTCCATAAATAGCCGCTTCGGAAATGCTAATGTCTCGACGAATTTTAGTATGTAAAAGCTTTCCAGGAAAGGTACATTCGATCAAGTCCATGAAAGTTTTATTATTTCTACCTCGTGCATTCCAAAATGAGAGTGCAACACCTAAAACGTTTAAGGGATGGCGCTCTGAGATGCTTTCGATGAATTGTGAGAGTCTCTCTAAGCCTTTGACGCTATAAAATTCTGGAGTTGCTGAAATCAAAGTGTAGTTGGCAGCGATCAATGCAGATTCTGTCAGCCAACAAAGAGAGGGTGGCGTGTCGATCAGGACATAATCATAATCAAGATTTTGAAGGACAGTTTTGAGCTTTTCATGGGAATATCGATCTGCTGCAAGTGTGCCAGTCACTTCTACCCTTTCTAACCATGTGTCAGCCGGTACAAGATCCATTTTTTCAATAGAAGTGGTGCGGATGACATCGGAAAAGTTTTTATTTCCTTGTAAGACAGGTGCTAGACTGTCGTGCTCATCAGGGTCAAGTCCGAGGCCAGCGGTCAAGTTGGCTTGAGCATCGAAATCGATTAATAACACTTTTTTCTGATGATACTTTGTCAAAGCTGCTCCAAAATGGAGCGCAGTAGATGTTTTAGCTGTACCTCCCTTAAAACTACTAATGGCGATGGTCTTCATGCTGCAGGCCCTCCAAAAGGTGAAGTCAAAGAGCGTTCTTTTCTTTCTTGCACAATTTTTTCTAGGAAATCTTCAAAGCGCATTTCACCGTGCACTATATTATCTCGAGTGCGTAAGGCAATAGTGCGATTTTCAACTTCTTTATCTCCAATAGTCAGCATATAGTTGACCTGGTCGAGTTGAGCTTGTCTTACTTTTTTGCTGACAGATTCGTGCGACTCATCAATTTCGCAGTGGAAGTTGGCTGCTTGCAATTTTTGAAAAAGCGGAGCGGCATATTCTACGTGGCGATCAGCGATTGGGATCAATCGTATTTGCCGAGGACTAAGCCAGAGGGGAAATTTGCCAGCGAAATGCTCAATCAAAATACCAAAAAAGCGTTCAATGGATCCAAAAAGTGCGCGATGAATCATGATAGGTCGAGGTCGGTTTCCTTCCTTGTCAATATATTCAAGATCAAAACGTTCAGGAAGCGCCATGTCGAGCTGTATCGTGCCACATTGCCACGTTCTGCCCAAAGCATCACGGATATGTAGGTCGATCTTCGGGCCATAAAATGCCCCTTCGCCCTCGCGCGTTTGAAAGGGTTTTTCACTGCGTTCTAAAGCCCTTCTGAGCGAAACTGTGGCATGCTCCCATTGAGCATCTGTGCCGATAGTATCCTGTTCAGGGCGCGTGGAAAGTTCTAGGTGATAGGAAAGGCCAAAGGGAGCATAGAGTTCGTCTACTAGATTTAGGACACGCAAGATTTCATCTTCAATTTGATGCGATTCCATAAAAATATGGGCGTCATCTTGGTGAAAACTGCGCACTCGCATGAGGCCCGAAAGAGCCCCGCTAGCTTCGTGACGATGGACATGTCCAATCTCTGCGATGCGTAAAGGAAATTCGCGGTAGCTATGTACATTCATCTTGTAAAAGAGCATGCAACCAGGACAATTCATAGGCTTGATAGCAAATTCTCTTTCCTCGATCTCAGAAGTGTACATATTATGGCGATAATTTTGCCAGTGACCCGATCTCTCCCATAACTCTTTAGCCATCATTTGAGGGGTTTTAATCTCTACATAGCTGGCTTTTTCATGAAGCCAACGCCAGTATGCCAAAAGAGCATTCCATACCAACATCCCTTTTGGATGAATAAATGGTATGCCAGGAGCCTCTTCTCGATGAGAAAAAAGATCTAATTTAGGGCCGATGACTTTGTGGTCTCTTTTCTTAGCTTCTTCTAATTGACGCAAATATTCGCGCAGCATTTTTTTATCAGGGAAAGTAATGGCATAGACACGTGTCAGCATTTCTCTAGCAGAATCGCCGCGCCAGTAGGCACCTGATGTTTTGAGCACTTTGATTGCTTTGACTTTCCCTAAATAGGGAAGATGTGGGCCACGACAAAGATCGAGGAATTCGCCTTGACGATAAGCTGTGATCTGAGGATCAGTAAAGCCTTCGATGAGTTCGGTTTTATATTTATTTGCCCCAAAAGTCTTGAGTGCCTCTTCTTTATTTGGCAGCACAATGCGTTCTGTCTTATAGTTTTCTTCGACGATCTTTTCCATCTCCTTTTCAATTTTCTCAAAATCTTCATCGGAGATGTGAAGGTTTGCAAAATCGTAGTAGAAACCATTTTCAATAGGGGGGCCAATAGTCAACTGAACGTTGGGCCAGAGACGCAAAATAGCCTGTGCGAGAATATGGGCAGAACTATGCCAAAAAATTTCTTTCCCCTCTTTCTCAGAAAAATTTATCAAATGCACAGCATCTCCCTCTTTCAAAGGATGAAAGAGGTCGACAAGCGCGCCGTTGATGGAAGCAGCAAGTGCCTGTTCTGGCGAGGTGAGATTTAACTTCTTAGCAAGGTCTTCAGCAGTGCTGCCTTCTGGCAGTTCAATTTTTTTATCTTTGTATGTAACAGAAAGTGTAGCCATGTTTGTAACTATAGTTTCTTTAACTTTCTAGAGATGTTTCTCAGAGAGACATGTTATAACACAATGGTTGAAAAGAAAAGAATAAAGATTCAGAATCGGCAGTCATTTAACCCGGCTCAAAATTGGGCAGTCAGGAGTGCTGAATGTCGAGAAAAAAAGCTCTAATCACTGGAATTACCGGCCAAGACGGCGCCTATTTAGCAGAATTGCTCCTGGAAAAAGGGTATGAAGTCCATGGAATCCAAAGACGCTGTTCTATAGATAATACTCTAAGATTGAAAGATTTGAAAATCCACCTACATTCTGGAGAACTCACAGACACTGGCAGTCTATTTCAATTGATCCACTCTTTGCAACCCGATGAAGTCTATAATCTTGCAGCTCAAAGCGATGTGGCCGTCTCTTTTGCTAATCCCGAGTATGCAGCCAATGTCAACGCTCTAGGAACTTTACGTTTATTAGAAGCCATCAGGGTTTTAGGATTGGAGAAAAAAACACGTTTCTACCAAGCCTCGACATCTGAATTATTCGGCTTAGTGCAAGAAGTGCCGCAGAAAGAAAGTACACCTTTTTACCCCCGTTCGCCCTATGCGGTTTCTAAACTGTATGCTTACTGGATCACTGTCAATTATCGCGAATCCTATGGCATCTTTGCATGTAATGGTATCCTATTTAATCATGAATCTCCTCTCCGTGGAGAGAATTTTGTGACAAGAAAAATTACTCGCGCACTGGGAAGAATTATGGTAGGTGACCAGCCATGCCTTTATCTGGGAAATCTTAATGCCATGCGAGATTGGGGTCATGCGCGTGACTTTGTAGAGATGGAATGGTCAATTTTGCAACAGGAAAAACCCGATGACTTTGTCATTGCCACAGGAGAACATCATTCTGTACGTGAATTTGTTAGCTTAGCAGCACAAGAATTGGGAATCACCTTGCGTTGGGAAGGAAAAGGCTTAAACGAACAAGGTATCATTGAAGCAATCGATTCTCCTTATCTACACAAGCTGATGCCAGGAATGGCCATCGTTAAAATCGATCCTCAATTTTTCCGCCCCGCAGAGGTTGAAACTCTTTTAGGCGATGCCTCAAAAGCTTTTCGCACCCTTGGGTGGAAGCCTAAAATTTTATTTCATGAGCTTGTGGCAGAGATGGCACGTGAAGATTATTTCTTGGCTCAACGAGAACAATGGTCTACACATGAAAGCTCATGTGTGTGTTGATGGACGTTTGATCAGGCAGACAGGAATTGGAACTTTTCTTAGGTCCACGCTTGCGGAAATAAGCCAATCAGCGGCTTATGAGTTGACGATCTTATGTCATGAAAATGACCAAGAACAACTCAAAGTTTTTTCTTCTCGTTTAGTCGTGATGCAAAGTGCCATTTATACAGTGAAAGAGCAAGTGGAATATCGAAAAAAAATTCCGCAGTGTGATCTTTTCTGGTCGCCTCATTTCAATGTGCCTTTATGGCCAATCAGGGCTAAAAAAAAGGTTTCTGTAGTCTGCGACGTCTATCACTTGGCGCATTTTTCTTCTTTGACACTCTTTCAGAAAATGTATGCAAAACTACTGTATAATGCGGCATTTTATACTTCTGACGTCGTAGTGACCATTTCTGAGTTTTCTAAAAAAGAAATTTTGAAATTTTCATCCCTTAAACCTAAAAAATTAGTTGTGATTAGCCCTTCGTTTGATTTTGTTCCATCACAACAAAAGGCAGAAAAAAAAAACCATTTGCTTTATGTGGGCAACCTCAAGCCACACAAAAATCTGGTACGTCTTGTTCAGGCTTATGCCAAATTACGTCCACAGGAACTTTTGGTTATTGTAGGCAAAAGAGATGGGCTTCACACACCGGATAGTCTTTTGTTCCGCGAAGTAGAAAAAGATCCCTTTTTGAAAAGAAATGTCCGATTTGCGGGCTATGTGGAGGAAGAAGAGCTCAAAGCACACTATTCTACTGCTTCCCTTTTCCTTTTTCCATCTACTTACGAAGGCTATGGCTATCCGCCTCTTGAAGCCATGGCCAGTGGCTGCCCTGTCATAGCAGCCAAAGCCGCTTCGATTCCAGAAGTATGCCAGGATGCAGCAGAATATATAGACCCTTATTCAGTGAATTCTATTGCTGAAGGCATCAAAACGCTCTTACAAGATAAGGTTAGAAAAGAAGAACTGGTCCGTAAAGGGCATGAGCTAATAGAAAAGAAGAAGAAACAAAAAAAACAAATAGTAGACTTGATTGATGCGTGTTGCAATAGTCCATGATTGGCTAACAGTCTATGCTGGTGCTGAAAAAGCTTTGGAACAAATATTGAATATTTTCCCCAAGGCAGACCTGTTCAGCGTGGTCGATTTTTTTCCTGACCATTTAAGGTCTCATCTACATGGGAAAAAAGCTACAACCACATTTCTGCAACATTTTCCCTTAGCGAAGAAGCTCTATCGTACTTATTTACCGTTCATGCCTATGGCCATTGAACAACTAGATGTGACAGGATACGATATGGTCATTTCTTCTTCGCATGCGGTTGCAAAAGGCGTAATTACTGCGCCAGGGCAACGTCACTTATGCTATTGTTATTCTCCTCTACGCTATGCATGGGACTTGCAGCATCAATATTTAAAAGGAAAAAAAAGCCCGCTCGCTCGCTACGTTTTACATAAAATGCGTCTCTGGGATGTACGTTCTTCACATGGTGTCGACACCTTTATGGCTATTTCCCACTTTATTGCTCAACGCATTGAGAAATGCTATCGTCGTCATGCAGATGTAGTTTATCCTCCAGTTGCCATTGAAAAGTTTCCTCTACAAACACATAAAAGCGACTTTTACGTCACAGCATCCAGGCTAGTGAGTTACAAAAAAATCGACCTCATTGTAGATGCTTTCCACATGATGCCTGGGCGCCGATTGATTGTCATTGGCAGTGGGCCAGAAGAGAAAAACTTAAAGAAAAAAATCGCTGCAAACATCACGTTTACCGGTTATCTTCCTCTGGAAAAATTAGCTGATTATTTAGGGAGAGCACGTGCCTTTGTGTATGCGGCTTTGGAAGATTTCGGAATCCTTCCATTGGAAGCACAAGCATGTGGAACTGCAGTGATCGCTTTTGGTGCTGGTGGAGTCAAAGAGACTTGTTCTGCTACAGGACATTTTTTTAAGGAACAATCAGCAGAATCTATCTGTGCAGCGATTGAAGCCTTTGAAAAGGAGAAGCCCATCTCTCCAGTGAGATGTCGCCAAAATGCAGAACGATTTTCAGAGGAACATTTTAGAGAAGAATTTTTAAAAATTATAAGTAACCTGTAAACAAATCCCGCCTGAAGGGGGAAGCTTTTAACTAATATGCTAAACACATACTGTCAATTCAGGCCTGTTTACAGAGGCCCCGCCTTTGGCGATCATCCAAGCAGCATTCCAATCTGCCGGACTTTCACCACAGGTTGTACATTTAAAACAATCCTTGTGTCTATTCCCAAGACAGCCACAACGGTAGCATGTTTGGCTTGTATAAGCTGGAGACACATATTCGATGGTGATACCTGCACATTTGGCTTTGTATTCCACAAAGTGCTGCAGCTGATAAAAGCTCCAACCAGCCATCATGCGGTTTCTATGCTTATTCCAAACTTTTGTCTTTTCCCTGATGGCCTTCAACTGTTCCATGCGGATAGTTCCGCAATTGTGCCTTATGGCTTCATCAACAAGCTGTTTGGAAAGGACATGGTTGTCATGCCGGATGCGGCGTTTTTCATACCCGGAAAGTTTTTTAAGTCGTTGCTTGGCACCTCTTGTATTTTTGGATTGCAGACTCGCTCTGATCTGAGCTTGCTTGAGTTTAAAGGCTTGTCTTTTTTCTCCCGAAAAAAAGAGTCCAGTATTTGTATAAGCAATATTTTTCAAACCAAGATCAATGCCCATAGTCTCTCCCCTAACAGAGAAACTTTCACGTTCTACACAGATATCGAAGTACCATTCTTTTCCTCTTCGAACAAGCGTGGCCGCTGTGGGTTTTTGACCTATCAGGGCTTTTTTCTGATAATCTCCGATGTCCAAAAAGATTTTTTTTCTGCCCTGCAAAGTTTTCAAAGAAACAGAGTAATTTTCTTCAAAAAAGCTAAAAATTCTGGCATCGTAGCTCACGCTAGTGGGTTTAAAATGTCGAGGGCGTTTTTTCTTAGAAAAAGCGGCACTGACTCGCCTGATAGCCCTGACTGCCAAATTGGCGCTCAAGTGATACTTCTCACGCATCACGTGATAACTCAACCGATGGAGCTGGAGTGCATTTTTCGTCTTTTTTTCAGAAGCCAATTGCAAAATGTGATTGCATCCTTCTGCAAAAGCTTCACATGTTTTCAGCAAATCTTCAGCAAGGTCTTGATCGGTAAACAATTTGCAGCGTATTGTCAGCATAGTCACAGAAAAAATTTTAAAGCGATGTTTAAAAATTTTCAACTAACAAAAAAGGAGCGGCGCTTCCTCCCACCCCTGAAAGGATGGGTTTCCGCGTCGTCAAATTGATGAAGACACTTATCTTAGCAGGAGGAAGCGGGACGCGGTTGTGGCCTCTTTCTCGAAGCCATTATCCCAAACAGTTTTTACGCATCGGCGGTGAGGAATCGTTTTTACAAAAAACAATTCGTCGCAATCTTGCGCTCTCTACTCCTGAAGAGCTCTACATTTTGACCAATGAAACTTACTACCACGATGTGCTTCGTCAAGTTCAAGAAATCATGCCTGCCTTAAAAGAGAATATCTTTTTGGAACCAAAGTGCAAAAATACAGCCCCAGCCGTAGCCTTTGCTTTTGAGACTTTGAAGCCTGAAGAAAGTGATGTTTTTTTAATCACTCCATCCGATCACATGATTGCGCCACAGGAGAAGTATTGTCAATGCATTCTACAGGGTCGACAACTCGCTGAAAAAGGTTTTTTAGTCACATTTGGTGTACGCCCTACACGCCCGGAAACAGGTTATGGGTATTTAAAGGCAAAGGGCGACAGGGTAGAGAAGTTTGTTGAAAAACCTGATTTAAAAAAAGCTCAAGACTACCTTCAAAGCGGAGATTATTTTTGGAATGCAGGAATGTTTGCGTTCACTGCCGGCACATTTAAAAAAGAAGCTTTAAAATATGTGCCTAGTTTAGTGGAAGAACCTTTCGATGTACACCCCTCCATCTCACTGGATTATGCCCTCATGGAAAAATCAGAGCAGGTTGCTATGGTGCCTCTGGAACTTGCCTGGTCGGATATTGGTTCCTGGGAGAATGTCTATGAATTGTTAGAAAAGGACGCTTCCATGAATGCTAAAAAAGGGGATGTTTTGACTTATGATACGACAAATTCTTTAATCTACGCGGAAAGCAGGCTAGTTTCCACAATAGGCTTAGACAATATTCTGGTTGTAGAAACAGACGATGTAGTCCTAATTGCTAAAAAAGAAGATTCTCAAAAAGTCAAAGACATCGTCGGCGAATTAAAAAATTTGGGCAAAAAAGAAGTTCATGAGCATCTCACCACACAAAGGCCATGGGGCGCTTATACAGTCGTCATGGAGGGAAAGCGCTACAAAATTAAAAAAATCACCGTGCAGCCCAAGCAAAAACTCAGTCTTCAAATGCACTATCACCGCAGTGAACATTGGGTTATCGTCAACGGGACTGCTAAAGTGACCATTGGCGGTAAAGAGACAATTGTGCATGAAGGAGAGAGCATTTTCGTTCCCAAATCGGCGATCCATAGAGTAGAAAATCCTGGTATTGTGCCCTTGGAGATCATTGAAGCCCAAGTTGGAGAATATTTGGGAGAGGATGATATTGTCCGTTTTGAAGATGTCTATGGCCGACTAAAAGAAGAGGAAACATTCACGCTTCTCAAGGACCGTCTTGGATGATCCTCGTGTAGATTCAACGTAGGTGTAAATGCAACGCAAAGACGCAGAGATGGAAAACGAGCTCTCAAGGCATTTTCCGCAATTATTTCTAAAAATATGGCATTAGCTAGGTTAGCACTGCTTCAATGAATATCTTATCATCTTTTGAGCTCTTGTCTCTTTGCGTTGAATGATTTTTTGAGTATTTTTAAAAGAAGTTGTTTGATAGTCTAGGGGGAAATGAGAAATTTTGAACTAAAATCAGCAAAATCAAGGACTTAGGAATGCCGCTTTTTCTTGTCTTTTTCTGCTTTTTCGCTTGGTCGACCTGTTTTACTTTAGGAAAAACGACTTTACACTGCTGCCCACCAGTATTTTTAACTGGGGCACGCATGTTTCTTGCGGGGTTGATCATCCTTGCATTCCTAGCTTTTTTTCGAAGAAAAGATTTGCAAATTAAAAAACATCAACTATTTCCTTTGATTTTGTTTGCGATTTCTGCAGTCTATCTCACCAACATTTTTGAATTTTGGGGATTGCAGTACTTGACTGCGGCAAAAACTTGTTTAATCTATAGCCTTTCCCCCTTCCTAGCTGCCCTTTTCTCTTATTTTCAATTCAAAGAAAAGATCACTTCAAAAAAGTTTTTGGGCCTGCTGATCGGTTTTGTAGGCTTTGTACCTGTGCTTCTCAGCCAGTCAGGTGCAGAGCAGCTGTTGGGTGGCTTTGCTTTCCTTTCCTGGGCAGAAGTCGCGCTGATCTTAGCGACGGTCACGTCTGTCTATGGTTGGATTTTGCTGCGCAAGCTAGGCAAGGATGAAGGAATGTCTCCTTTAATGACTAATGGCGCCTCGATGACCTTAGGCGGCTTATTTGCTTTGATCCATTCTCTTTTTATAGAAGAGTGGAATCCTCTGCCTATTTCTAACTATGCGGGCTTTTTTCAAGGAGTCATCTTGATGATCATTATTTCGAATTTGATTTGTTATAATCTTTATGGTTGGCTCTTAAAACGTTTTACGGCCACATTCCTCTCTTTTGCAGGCTTAACAACACCACTTTTTGCTGCTTTCTTTGGCTGGCTGGTTCTGAAAGAAACTGTCTCTTGGTCCTTCTTTATGTCTGTGGGCATTATTTCTTTGGGGCTTTGGTTGGTTTATTCAGAAGAACTCCGTCTTGGTTACATTGTCAGGAAAAAAGCATCCAAAGCTCCTGCTCCTAAAAATGCATAGAAATACCTCTAGGAAACAAGCTAACGGGCTAAATAGTGACCTAAAATCCTAAAAGTTTATCGTGAAATAAAAATTTTTGTCCGATGTTTAGCGTATCATGATTCGTAAGACAAAACTCAAACTGTGTTTGCTGCTTTCATTAGGCCTTTTTTCCCTTTTTTTATTGAGCAAACAGCAAAATGTCACTGAATCTATGGTCGGCATTTATTGGGACGCTTTCGACCCTCCCACTTGTGCGCATAAGGCTATTATCCAAACGGCTGTTACAAAGATACCATTAAAAAAATTGTGCTCGTTGTAAATAATCACGGATATAAAAAATACACATACTCATTGGAAGAAAGAATAAAATTAATTAAACAAGTGATTGATCATGAATCGTTAAATAAAGTTGAAATTCTCTATCAGGATGATGAAAACAAACTTGATTTCGGGGCTTTAAAACATAGGATAAATGAACCTTTGTGCGCTGTGACAGGCTATGATGCTTATTATAAATGGGTGACGCAGGCAGAACCAGAAAACAGAGCACATTATGCAGCTATCGCTGTAATACCGCGTGGTGATGAAATTCCATTGCTTTTTGATTCCAACGCTTTTTTGTTGCCTATAGCTCCAGAATATAAATACGTCTCATCTAGCAGGTTAAAAGAAAGCGCTTCTTGCAACAATGCAGAAATCGTCTCCAAAGATTCTGCAGTGCTAAGAATGTCAAACAAATGACTTCTAATGGGCAATGTGACATATTCGCCTAATATATTTTCAAAAATGCCCTCATTGCTTTCTGACTCTTGCAAGAAAGAAAATAAAGCTGAAAGTGGAATCCATATTCTTGCTAAACCACAAAAGCCAAGTCCACGATTAAAAGAGGCCATGAAACGCTATCGCAAAAATGTTAAAAAATGATTCTTTGTAAGACGACCGTATCAAATAATGCTGTCAATAGTGTAACTATACGCTTGTAGTTGAGGGTAAAAAGCTTGTGAGCAAAAAAATATCAAAAATTCAATTTTCTATTTCGTCGATCACATGTATGAAGCTTTTTCACGCTGCTTGATCACATTACCTTTGCACTACTCGAACATCAATACGAGCAACAGTGTATCATGGATCGCATAGGCAATACGATAATCACCCTGTCGGATACGGTATAAATCATCGTCATTTCCATGAAGCGGCTCAACGTTTTGCGGTCTGGGATTTTTTGCGAGTTTTTCAATCTTTTCGAAAATTTGTTTCCTGATAGACTTTGGTATAACTTAGACGTTTTTTTCATTTCATCAAAAGGAATCGATCCTTGTTCATCGATTTCCTTTAAAGCCAATTGCGCCTCACGGATATCATCAGCATCCTCCATGGCTTCCAAGCATTCCAAATCCTCAATAGGCACTATCGCAACTCTTTTTTTTGCGGTTGGTAAGGACTATCCGTTCTTTGTTATAATTTACCTCGCTAAAAACATCGCCTAATTCTTTCCTGGCCTGAGTGACTGAAATATTTCTTAATCTTGAAGTCATAATATACCCTAATGATTATAAACATATTATAGTCGATTAAGTTTGAAATGATAAATTTAATCGACTATATAAAAAATATGCATTTTATACACAATGTACATTTTCATAACTCGACTCCTCTGAGAAAGAGATGAATCAATGCCCAATTTGTCACCTTAACATCACTATGGTTGCGTGCCTTCCGCTTGCTTTAATACGGCGGTAGGAGAAAAAGTCGGTAGGATTGGAGTAGGTGCACATCTCAGCGACTTCAATGTGATGGGGTAAAATGCCGCACTCTAGCAATTGCCAGCGCGAAATTTGCCAAAAATCAAAATAAAAAGGTTTGAATTGGAAAGGAGCAAAGCTTAAGGGGAGCTCCTTTTGATGGTTGATAAATTCTGATGCCTCGGGGCCAAGGCTAGGTGAAATACCCACATGCAAATCTTCTGGTTTTGTGCCATAGAGGCTCTTCATGGCCTCTACGGTTTCCCGATAAATATTCTGTACGCTACCTCGCCAGCCACAGTGGACATTGGAGACTGCATGATGGATGGGGTCATAAAAAATCGTGGCTTGGCAATCTGCATGCAAGATGGAGAGCCCGATCTGTTTTTGATGTGTCGTGAGGGCATCAGCTTTTTCTATGGTATGCGGATTTGCCGGAACCACTCGTTTCCCATGTTGCTGCCAGAGCGCACAACATTGATCAATCTTAAGCGCGTCCAGAGCAATTTTGCGGTTGCAAGCGACATTCTCGAGGAGGTCTCCTTGTGACGTGCCAAAATTCAATGAATCAAAATGACCGGAACTCATGCCTCCGTGGCGTAAAAAGGTACCGTGCTGGAGTTGGGGAAATTGTGAGAAGAGATCAAAAGTCAACCAAGTGAGGGGGCCTTGTGTATGTCGCTGCATAGAATAACTATAGACGAAGCCAAATAAAAAAACTCCCACCGATGCCTCGGAGAGAGTCTTTTTTTTTGAAAGGGGGAAAAGTAAAATTAACCGCGGAACAAAGAGGTAATCGTTTGCGTAATAGAGTCAGCTGCTGATTTTAAGATGTTCATCGCATAATCAATGTTCTGGCTGACACCTTGCCTCAAATCTTCTTCTCGGCTGAAATCCTGGCCATAGAACTGCGAGTACTGCTGTGCTTCTTGAGAAAGGGCTTGGCATGCACCTTGTTCTGCCTGATACATTGCCTGCTGGGCTTGATATTTCGATGTGATACCCACTTTGGTGATCCCATCGGACAACATGTTCGCCATCGTCGTCGTTTGCAAAGCTTTCCCTATCAAGCTCGAGAAGCGTTTTTGACCTTTGGTCAACCCGCTCTTGATTTTACCACCCACTCTTTTCGCACGCTCTTGCCAGGTCTCTTCTTGCTTATTAATCATTTTGTCTATGTCCGCATCAGTCTTGCTTGTCTGTGTTTGATTTGTTTGAGAAGAACCAGGTTGTTTGGTTTCGTTTTCTTGCTCTACCTCATCGCCGGATTTTCCTGGACTGGCTTCATCATTGTATTCCATATAACCGGCCATCAGAACACCTCCGGAGAACGCCATGATGCTAGCGATACCTTCCTGCTTAGCTTGTTCAGCTTGAGAACGTGTGGCTGCAGCTTCAGCTTCATACTGTGATCGAATCGCGTCTCCGATGATAGGAGCAAATTTCACTTCCATCATCATGCTTTGTGAAGCCTGCTTCCATAATGAACTCCAAAAATTGGAGTTTGTCTTGGCTTGCAAAGCCATCACAGTCCCTATGATAGAAATCAAGCCGGGTTGATTCGCATCTGTGCCTTGGAATCCATTCCAGCTGAAGCGGGGGTAAGGCAGCTGGGGTTTAGAAGGTGCACCGCTGGGTGAACGCGCTGCTAACATGCCCATACCTTTATATGCACTCGCAGGAATCAGGACATCTTTTTCAAACTGCTGCAAATCCGCAACTGTCGCAGAACTGCTATTTGCTTGAGCGACGCGCTCTTCTCCCTGTTTTGGGGTATTAGATCGCTGCTTTTGGCTTGCTGCATCGATTAAAATCCATGTTTGATTAGTAACCGAACTACTCATTATAAATAACCTCTAAAATATGATATTTTTATATCTATTAATTTTAATCTTACACTACACACTGTTTGCCAATCCGTAGCTGACCTGTCTCCAAGTGTCTGCGATATCTTTGAATGTACCGATGATTGTGCTCGCACCACTGATCTCTTCTTGGAGTATGCCACCTTCACGCTGAGTGAGTTGTTGCAAGAATTGAAAATACATATTGTTTTTTTCCAAAACTTGCATGCCTTTACCCACCTCAGCTTGAGCTTGAGATAACTGACTCAATTGTTTCGACACTTTCAAATTCACAATCCCTGACATTAACATGGGCGATCCGAGACACGCAGCTGCAGTCATTTTAGCTAAAATTTTACCGACTCTTGTTGCCCATTTACGTGCACTTTGACCGGCTTCCTGATTGGTTTGACTCTGGGTGCGCTTGATCGTATTATCCGTCTCTTCGTTTGTCATTTGTTGACTCTCAGAGCTTTCTGCACTATCTGAAGCTGCACTATTCACATCAGCTTCCTCTCCGCTTGTATTTATGAGATCGGGATCAGCTGCTTCCGTGTTGCTTGCCTCTGTGGGCATTTCAGTCATTTCAATATCTCCTAGCATTTCCGCTTCAGCTGGCAAGGCCGCGTCCGAAAGTCCGCCATCAAAGAAACCGCTGACAACGGTCACTACCATCACAGTCAGCATCAAAGCCATTCCCACTCCAAACATGACCCAGCCAAAAATCTCTTGGGCCTTTCCCATTTTTTTCTGATAATCCGCCACCTGTGCAGCAATCTTTTCCGCATTTTCTTGCTGATTGATTGATTGTGTAGTGGATGACAGCACAGCCTGAGATTGCGATTGGTTGAGCTGTTGCAGTTGTACATAGTCATTAGTCTGAGAGACGACCCCTTTGTCAATCTCATCAAAAGCAGCACAAAATGCAGCTGCAAGAATAGCGAGCACGTCAGGAGGAGCAGTAGAATCTTTTGGTGTTGGCAAGATAGCCCGTGTGCCCACGGACACAGATTTCACTATGTTCTTGTTCATCTGCTCATTGATTGAGCCATATTCAATACTATCTAAAAGATGCTTACCCCCGCGTTTATTTAATGCCGCAACTAGAGAAGTTGGCGAATAATAATAATTGCCAACTTCTAGAGAGCGACTTTCTGGTAGGTAATTTGTCATTCGACACCTATTATTTGTCTTTTATTAAATTTGTTAAAAAACTTTAACATTTTAACAAAGAAATGTTTTTAATTCAAATTATTTATTAACTTTTAAAGTTTCTGCGATTAAATCGCAGCGTTGTTTTAACTCGAGATATTCCGGGCGTTGTTCACAGATTTCTGAGGTTACCTCGGCAAATTCCAAGGCTTCTTCCTTAAGATTTTGCTTTAGCAGGCAATCCATAGAAAAATATGCAGGAATAGGGTTATCTGGCTCTAGGTGAAGGGCGATATAAAATCCTGCAAAAGCTTCATTATATGCCTGAATTTGATGGTAAGAAGCGGCTAAACCTAGGACATATTTGTATTGTTTTGGGCACGCACCTGTGAGAAATTCAAACAGAGAAATCGATTCCCGGTATTTACCCTGGTTATAAAAGTTATAAGCTAGGCAATAGACCTCTTCTAAGGCCTCATCTGATACACCAGTGGCATCTTGCAATGTCATGCCAGGATTTTCCTGCATTTTTTTAAGTACTTCAGAGGCGATTTTTTCAGCTATTTCTTTATTTCCAAAATCTATTTTACTTAAATCAAATTCTCTTTTTTTATTGGATTTATTGATCATTAAAAGCTCCCAAATTAAAAATTAAAAATATTATATCAAATAAATATTTAGTATTCAATGTGTTTTTTAAAGATTGTTTTATAATTTTTAACAATTCTTAATAAATGTGATAAATTAGTAAAATTAATTATAATTAATTTGATGGATAAGGAATTGTTTGCAAAAATCTCACGGCAAGCTTTTTTATGGTTCCTTTACATAAAAAAATGGGGGAGGCTGCTCAAAGGCCAAACGCGTTATTTTTTTGAATTTTTCTCTCAAAAATTAAAGCTGTCCGAGATTGGTTTTTTTCTGGCCTTTCTGAGACATGACTATAGTGCAAAACAGTTTTCGCCCTTAAATATCCGACAGAATCTACGTCTTTTATATAGAATCCGACCTAATGAAGGTTTGACAAGTACGAAGGAGGGGCAATTAAAGCTCCTTTCGGGCAGAGGCAAAAAATGGCTATTTTTCCTAAAAAATGCACTGCTTATGGGAGCCCTTCAAAAAAGGGTAGAGAGAGTCATTTATTATACTTATTTGACTATCACTTTAGAGCTTAATAATCCTTTTGATCAAAGAATTTTAAATATTTTTTTACAGAAAAAATTGGCTTTTCTTTACAGGTTATTGAACTATGTCAAGACGATCAATGGTAAACAATGGGATCAAACTGCCATAAAGCAACATATCGAAGTTTTTGAAAGAAATTCCCTCTTACAGGCAGAAGTCATCCAACGGATGCGCTTGGCTGTGAAAAAACAAAAACCTACGCTTGTTCTGATGGAAGCTCAAGCTGCATTGAAAAAGGGACTTTACCCCGTCCTTGTGACTCAAGGGGTATCGGGTTCTTACTGGATGCGGGGATTAGAGAGGCAGATTCTTGGATTATTTAAGCCTTTTGATGAAGAAATCCACGCCCCTCACAATCCTGTCGGCCCAGGTTTCAGAGGAGCCCTCGGGCTGCGCAAAACACGCGTCGGTTGCAGAGTGGGAGAATCACCCCACCATGAAGTGGGTGCTTATCTCATCGATGAATTTTTCGGCTTTGGTATTGTCCCAAAAACGTATTATGCCGAATTTACCCATCACATTTTTTATTTAAGCTCAGAAGATCGCTACTCTTTCCGTAAGACCGAGAAGACAAAATACGGATCTTTTCAAGAATTTGTCGGGGGTTTTGTCCCCCTGGAAAAATTGTCACGTGAAGAAATTGCCTCAATCCCTTTGGATGAGTTTCAATTATTGATCGTCCTCGATGTCATTCTTGGCAATACAGACCGAAATGCTGGCAACATTCTTTTTGGCGATGAAAAAATTGCCGCGATTGATCATGGGCTATGTTTCCCAGATACAATTGATACATTTAACTTTTGGTATTGGTCTTATTTTAGCCAGGGTAAGCAACCTCTTTTTAGACCGATTGTTGATCTTCTCAATCATTTTCCTTTTGATAAACTGTCAGCGCAGTTACATAAAAAATGTTTTATTTCCTTGGAAGCTTTGCAATGTTTACGCGAAAGAGTGGTGCTTTTCACGGCGGCAATCAATGCGGGTCTGGTGCCAGCGCAACTGGGGGACTTGTTCACACATGAATACTTAAAGCCCTTAAAAGGCTTGAAAAGTGCCTTAGAAGAGGCAGCCGTCGCACAGGTGCAGCTTTACAGAGAAAACTATCCTCCATAAATCGCTTGCGCTAATGTGGTGTAGTTCTGAAATAGCAATTGCAAAGATGTCGAAACCACAGTCCATTCCTGTTGGATTTCTGTCATTCGCATTTGTAAAATCAATTGCTGGTTCTGGCTTTGATCTGCATAGGTTTGCTGAAAGGTTTGTGCTTGAGCTTGGACATTGACTAATCCTCCTTGGCCTGAAGCATCTCCGTTGATCACAACGCTTTCATCTTTTCCAAGTTGAGACTCCCAGCCAGGTGGCCCTGATATAGAAAATGCTGTACCCTTCGTTGCCGGTGGATTAGGTGGCTGAACGGAAATTTGATAAAGTTCCGTATGTAAAGTGACAAGAGTGCCTGACGGAGGATTATCATAGGGGTTATAGAGTTTAAAAAGATTTTGCTGCAATGTTGTCAGCGAAGCTTTTTGATTTTCTAGAGTTTGGCGTTGTGCGGGTGTGAGGTTTTTGTTTTGTAGCTGCTTATTAATACTATCTAGTTCATTTTGAATGTCATTGAGTGTTTTCTCTACTTGCGAAATTGCTTTGGAGCATGCATGCCTTTCATTACTGATCTGCTGCTTTGCTTTTGAGTAACTTCCTGAAAAGTTGCCATTTCCAGAAGGATGAAGTCCATTGCTAAAGGAAAAGGTATTAGACGCACCAGCGAAACCTAACATGTCCTGTAACAGCGTATTTCCAAACATGGCTCCAGCATTGTCTAATAGCAACATTTCTGCGAGTGCTTCTAAGTAAGCTTCTTGCCCAGGCATATAGTGATTTAAGATCGCTTGCTCAAAGTTATAGGGAAGATTTGGTTGAGAGGCTCCTGCGGCGCCTGGAGGTGCTGCTGCTGCAGCGGGAGTAGCTGTTGTGACAGGTGTTGTCCCTTTAGCAGGGTGGCCAATTTGCAGAGATTGTCCCACAGTCCATAAGGCAGCTTTTCCAAAATTGTTCTGCGTAGCACTTAATTTGGCGATCGCGCTTTGATAGCCTTCTATTTTTGCGGCATTTCCATTGATTTCATCAGAGATAGTAGAAGAAATTTTTTGCGCGGACCCAGCCAAGCTATTTACGCTCTTAGAATCAGGTGCATAATTGCCAAGTAAGGCAGGGAAAAAAGCTGTATTTTCTTGGATTTGTCCTTGTTGTGCTGTGGCAAATTCTGCCCCTGTATTACCGGAAGTCGCAGGAAAGTCTTTTTTATCTAAGACGTCTTCAATGGAATCCCCCATTGATTTCATAAAAGGGAGAGAAGAAGTTTGTAAGTTACTTTGTTTTAAAAAATCACTGAGATGCTCTTTAATTTGCTGAGGTGTTGCATTTGGATGAGTTTTTAGGAAAGCACTGATTTTAGTTTGGATCAATGCGTCAGCAACACTATCTGAAAGTGTTACACCTTTTGTATTTTTAAAATTATTGAGCTGTTGGAAAAAACTAACAAGCGCTTGACTTTGGGAAGGATTCATCAGCGGATTTTTATTTGCTAAATTTTGCAAGTTTTCGATCATTTGTGTGACATCTTCTTGTGTAGGAGGCTGCTTCTTGAGCGTATCTTGAAGATTTTGTAAAAGCTCTTCTACTTCGATAAGCATTTGGGATCTAGCTTTGAGCTCTTTAATTTCATTTTGAAAATCCTTAATATTGCTTCCGTTTTCTGCCATCAAGCTTTGCATCATATTCAATTGCTGATTCCAAAACGTCCTTTGTACTGGAAAAGGCACGGATTTGGCGTTTTGCACCAATTTTTCCATGATAGTAGCGAGATCTTGGAGCTGCTGCTTGCTTAAATGAGGGAAAGATTGACCTATCTGCTGCAGCTGATCTATAAAAGGGTCAAGAGTTTTGCTGAGTTGAGGATTGCCCTGTTTTAAAGTTTGAACCAAATTGCCCAAATAGGTGATTTGCGTTTTGATGTAGCCCTGCATGGCGTTGTATGAAGCCTTGTTGCCAATGTCAGCTGAGGAACCTTTTTCAGGGATAGAAACAAAAGATTCTTTAAGCAAGAGTGATTTGCCACGCATTTGTGTCAACTGCTGCGACTGAAGTTCATGTACATAGGACATGACGTCGGTCAAGAGTTCGATCTCGCTTTGAATTTGACAGTATTGAACAATATTTTCTGACACCCAGCTTGTTGGAGGAGGTTTGCCTTCTATGATTTTGATCTCTGACGGAGACGGCTGTCCAATCTTCTCCTGCATATTCTCCTCTTATAGTTGATTCAATTTGAAAAGGCACATTTGGAGTCATTCACGCATCTAAAGAATCTCTACATTTCTTGATGTGCGAATACATACTCAGTGTATCAAAAAAATATTTTAAATGGACATATCAAAGAACATTTCGAAAGAAGTCCCTTCAGTAGATCCCTTTTTTGTATAGATTTTCGCAGACAAATCGAGGACAATCCTACGAGTGTGTCTACAAATTTCAAAAATGAGGCTCCTTGAAAGAATTTTTTAATGAAGCGAATGCAAGAATTCGACTGCTTGATGAGAAAACCATCAATCAAATCGCAGCAGGTGAAGTCATTGAAAATCCAGCTTCTGTGATCAAAGAACTCGTAGAAAATGCGATTGATGCGAGAGCTTCTGAGATCTTTATTGAAACCAAAGCAGCAGGCAGAGCCTTGATTAAAGTCGCCGATGATGGGTGTGGCATGCTGGCCGATGACCTGCTTTTATCTGTAGAAAGGCATGCGACTTCAAAACTCGTTAATGTAGAAGATTTAAACTCTTTAAGGACCTTGGGTTTCAGGGGAGAAGCGCTCCCTTCTATAGCCTCTATCAGCAAAATGAGTATGCATAGTGCTTTTGTAAATGGGGAAGGTGTTTTTTTGCAGATCGAAGGAGGGAAAATCGGAAGATTATCTCCTTTAGCCCGGCGTAAAGGAACGACCATAGAAGTAAGATCTCTTTTTTATAACGTACCAGTACGCAAGAAGTTCCAAAAAAGTCTTTCTTGGGATGCAGCCGAAATTCACAAAATAGTCGCCAAATTTGCCTTGTGCTTTCCCTCATTAGGCATTCATTGGATAAATGATGGTAAACAGCACTTTTCCGTCATTTCTCAAGACGGACTACAGCCCAGGATTGAATTTCTTTTAGGAGATGAATTTTCTGAAGCGTCGTTCTCTGTGGAACACCAATCTGGCGCGCTCTCTTTATCTGGTTCAATTAGTCAACCTCACTACCATCGCCCAAATCGGAGTGGCCAACATCTTTTTATCAATACGCGTTCCGTCACTTCCACTTTTGTGGCTCAAAAAATTTTAGAGAGTTATGCGACGCGCTTATCTCCCCACCGCTTTCCCCTCTTTGCTTTACATCTGCATATGCCGCCTTCATGGATAGATGTGAATGTACATCCACAAAAAAAAGAAGTAAGAATCCGAGAAGAGGAGAAACTTTCAGCGTTTCTTTTCGAAGCCATAGGCAAATCACTCGAAGGACCGGTAGTGAGAAGTGTGATTCAGAAAGTGGATTTTTCAATGCCTATGGATCTTCCCAAACTCACACTTTCAGAAAGCTTTATGACTTATGAACCGCCAGACGAACAAGGATTGCTCTTTGCATCTAAAACGAAGATTCTGGGAAAAGTAAGGCATTACTTTCTTGTACAAGGCGAAGAGGGAATACATTTGGTGGATGGAGTAAGGGCAATGGAGCGCATTGTTTTTGAAGAGCTTAATCAGGAAAAGGGAAAAACTGCTGTTCAAGCGCTCTTACTTCCTCTTCAGCTCACCTTTTCAGGTAAAGAGGGCCTTCTTTTACAAGAGAGGCTACAAGAACTTAATGATAAGGGCATCAGCATTCGTCATTTTGGCGGGGAGTCCTTTCTTGTGGATGCTATTCCGTCTATATTGGAACCCAATGAGATAGAGGATATACTCTATGCTTTTTTGGAGACTGGTTCCTTTTCTCATCGTTTGGGCGTGAGTTTGCAAAAAAGGAATCTTTCTTTAGAGACAGCTGCACCATTGATTGAAAAACTCTTCAAGTGCAAAAATCCTGATTTCACCCCTGACGGCAAGAAAATCCATCTGCTTCTGGATGAAAACGCATTAGCAAAACTGTTGTAGGGATGTACTCATGTTTCATATCCAAAATGTACAAAAAATATTGAAAGAGCATCAGCTCAGCGCACTCATTGTTGACAATCCTATCGACCTCTACTATCTCACGGGAAAGGACTTTTCATTGGGTCGCCTGATCATAGAAGAACATCAAGCCACGCTCTTTGTGGATGGTAGATATTATGAAAGTGCATGTGCACTTTCTGCGTTGACTGTCCTGCTTACTTCAGGTTATGGAGAAAAAAGTGCCTTTTTTCATTGGTGGAGCTTATTTGGCAAAAGAGTTGGTTTTGATACGGATTATACTACTTATGCCGCTTTTGAAGGCATGCAGCCTTTAGGAGCTGAGTGGATCGCGTTGAAAAGTCCTCTAAAAAAATTGCGCGAAATCAAAGACAGCTCAGAGATAGAATCACTCAGACGTGCGGCGGATTTGGGTTCAAAAGGTTTTGATTTTGTATGTTCTCTGCTCAAAGTTGGTGTTTCGGAACAAGAGATCGCACGGGAATTAAAAATCTTTTGGCTCAAAGCAGGTGCTGATAAGCTCAGCTTTGAACCCCATATTGCATTTGGTGAAGGCGCATCACAACCGCATTATCATCCAGGCGCGCGTAGGCTCAAAGAAGGAGACTGCGTATTGATCGACATCGGGGTTGTATGGGAACATTATCATTCCGATATGACACGTGTCGTCGCCTTTGGCAACCCATCTGAGGAGATGCAAAAAATCTATGAAGTTGTTTATGCAGCCTATTGTGAAGCAGTGGCTTTATGCAAACCAGGTGAGAAGATTTTAACGATTGATCAAGCCGCCAGAGGATGGATTGACAAAAAAGGCTATGGAAAATATTTCACACATAGCCTAGGACATGGCGTAGGACTTGAAATTCACGAATTGCCAAGAGTGAGTTCTTTGGCCTCTTTTGATAATTATTCATTACAGGAAGGCATGGTGCTTACGATCGAACCAGGAATTTATTTGCCAGGCATTGGAGGGGTGCGTCTCGAAGATACGCTGGTCATTACAACCACTGGTTGCGAAAACCTGACAAAACGTCCCATCCCAACAAAGCTGCCTATAATAGATGTAGATATATAAAGGTTACGATCGATCAAGCTCGAGGCTTTGACGTTGAAAATTGATCATTTCAAACTTAATCGACTATATCTGCTATAAAATTGGGAGGTCGCACTATAGTTGAAATTTTAGAATGTATATTTTCACTGCATCACAGCTCCCGGAATTGATAGACCATAAACGACACAATATTAGGAATATGAGATCATTACGTTCAATTGCGACGCTTTCATGCGAGTCAAAATGGGTCATTTTCAAACTTAATCAATAGATTAACAAGAATTTGAAGAAATACTCTAGGATCTGAGTAAACAACTTCCACCTGAATGAAGGCAAAAGCTTCACATGTTTTCAGCAAATCTTCAGCAAGGTCTTGATCGGTAAACAATTTGCAGCGTATTGTCAGCGTAGTCACAGAAAAATTTTAAAGCGATGTTTAAAAATTTTCAACTAACAAAAAAGGAGCGGCGCTTCCTCCCACCCCTGAAAGGATGGGTTTCCACGCCGTCAAATTGATGAAATTAAGAACAAAGCTCCTTTTTGGAGTCGGCTTGCTTCTGCTGCTCATGGCCCTGATCATGTACATCATCCCCAGTTATTTTGTGCGCAAAGATGTCTACAAGGCAGCCGATGAGATTCATGAGCTTTTGTTGGAAGAACAGAAGCATCTGCAGGGCAGTCAACAGCGTTGGATTAAAGATGCTTTGGAAACGACGAAAGAAAACATTGATGCCATGCTCTTTATGTTCTATGAAGCGCCTCAATTTAGAACAGGGCTCGTCTTTGATCCAAAACAATCTGAAAGAGCCAATTGGCTCGCTTTAGCACGTGTGATTGGCTATGACCCCAGCATCGGCTTTGCACAGTTGCATGCACCTGCACAAAACAAAAGCGCACTTCTCACGCCTCATTCAGCCCATTTATATTCGATTCAAAAAATTTCTACGCACAAGGAGGCAGTGCTTATCACTTTGGCTCCTCAAAATAAAAATCAAGAAAGCCAAACGTTTATAGGATATCCGTTACCTCATACTCAACAACAGGAACAAGGTTATATTTTTTATGCGCTTCTTGACCCTAAGCAAGCTCAAGAGCATATCAGCGTGCTCAAAGAAGAAATTGCAAAACTGACACCAGAGTTTATAGAAAAACAGCTCTATGAAGGTAATCAGCTCGCAGTTGGTGGACAACAAAAAGATCAGCCAGCCTTTCAATGGGCCTCTAAAGTGAATTTGATTCGTTCATTGGCCCTTCTTTATGCCGAAGGATTCCAGCTCTCAAAAAGCACCTCTCAACCTATACCTGCTGGTATTGCACGCGTCGATTCTAAGAGTAATGGCTATGCAATCCTTTCACAGGAGATTTTTTCTACGCGTCTACTTTTTGATGATGCGCTTTATTATCAGCAGCATCTTCCCCAAAAAGGGAATCCTCCCGTGGCAAATGGCTCTGTGATTGTGACCGAAAAACCCCAGAACCACGCCTACATTGGCAACACGCTCTTATTAGATCACACCTATTTCACTCTCGGTATTCCTTTGAAATCCTTAGCAAGACAGCTGGCTCTTTCCACAAACGCAATCGTTTTTCTCCAAGCAAATCACACATTTTGGATGGGATTTGATGGTGAAGGGAATCGTTTACCACAAGAAATTGTCGATCAAATTGTCAATAAAGGAATCTTTAAACAGCACAGTGGTCTAGTTGAGCTAGGTGGTCAAACCTATACCTTCGCACGTGTGATTTCATTGGAGAATGACAGTTTAGCTCTTTATGATTTGCATCTCTATGGTGGTGAGCAAACAATTGTTTCGACCTTATTGGCTCTTGAGAACAAACTCACACGTCGCATCTCCATGCAGCTCTCTCTGATTGCAATTGGTACCATGTTCCTAGTTTTGCTTTTCATTGGAAGGATTGGTTATACGGTGATCTATCCTATCACAAAATTGGCAGCTGCCACCCAAGATGTTGTGGCAGGTAGGTATGAAGAGGTCATATTGCCTGAGGTCGGTAACAGGCAAGATGAAGTAGCTACTTTGACACGTTCTTTTGAAGAAATGGTGACTGGCCTACAGGAGCGCGAAAAGATCAGAGGAGTCCTCGACAAAGTGGTCTCTAAAGATGTTGCTGATGAAATTCTCAGAACTCAAATTCATCTGGGAGGAGAAGATCGTGTTGTTACCATGCTCTTTTGCGATATCAGAGGATTTTCGACATTAACCTCCACCCTAGCTCCACAAAAAACCATTGCACTTCTGAATGCCTGCATGACAAAAGTGTCTCGTGTCATAGAAGGAGAGGGGGGAGTGATCGACAAATATGTAGGAGATGAGGTCATGGCTATTTTTGGAGCACCGACCGGCCATCCAGATCATGCTCTCAGAGCTGTTTCTACAGGAATGTTAATTGTCGAAACATTAAAAAAATGGAATGAAGCGCGTGCAGCAGCTGGCGAACAAATCATTTTTGAAATGGGAATAGGTATCCACACAGGTCTCGTTGTCGCGGGAAATATGGGTGCAGAAGACCGTTTGAATTACACGGTTCTTGGCGCCAATGTCAATCTGGCTGCTAGGTTATGTGAAGTGGCTCAACCCAATCAGCTCATTATTTCGGCAGCTACATTAGCTCAACCTAACGTTAAACAATCTTTTTATACTAAGGCGCTCTCTCCTATAACCTTGAAGGGATTTACCGAATCTGTAAAGATTTACGAAATCACAAGTTTTAAATGGGAAGAATGAAAGATTTACGTGATATGAAAAATCAGTCCTACAAAAAACTCTGTAAGACACTTCCTATTTTTGTTGTAGATTTTGCCGACAAAATCAAGGACAATGTCGCCCGGTAATATCAAATATCATAAAGTTGCGATCATTCAATTGCGAGAGCTTTCACACGGGTCTCAATACGCAATTTTAAACTTAATCGACTATATAAGATGCCAGAGAAAATGCAAGGCTCACAGAATGTTGGAAAAAGGTATATGAGTTTTCGTCAGAAAATTTTTATCAGCTACCTTGTTGTATTTCTCATTTTTACAACGCTGCTTTATCCTATTGTTACCCATTTGATCCAACGCATCCAAGAGCGTAATCTGCGCAGATCAACGAAAGGACTGATTGCAAGCATTAAAACATCCCCAGATTTAGATCATTTGATTGAGACGCTGAAACGTCGAGAAAAACTTCTTTTTTTTCGCGTGAGCCTACTCAATCAAAAAGAAGGGTATCTTTACGACTCTCATAAACAAATCAATAATTTTGAGAGTGAACGTGCATTAAAACAACCCGAAGTTGAGGAAGCTTTTATTCAGAGTCATGGTTATGCCATTCGTTTTTCATCTCTTTTTGGTCAAGAGATGGCTTATATGGCGGTACGTTTTCACTTTCAAGGCCAAGACTATGTTTTGCGTACAGCTTTTCCCTATGGTCAAATAGCCTCTTTAACACATGATCTTGCACTGACTTTTTTACTTTTAGGGATTGCAACTCTTTTATTATTCAGTTTCCTTGCCTGGTTCATTATTCATTTCCTCACAAGACCTGTCACGCAGATCATTCAAGCCATCAAACCTTATCAATTAGGTAAAGCTGAGCACATTCCTGAAATTAAGCTGGGCAGGGAAATCAGGCCCAATGATGAATTTGGTCAATTGGCTGAAACGCTCAATTCTTTAACCAAGCGTATCGAATCGCAGATTGCTTCTCTCACACATGAAAAAAATGAAAAGAGTGCCATCTTAGAATCTCTCGTTGAAGGGGTCGTCGCTGTCGATAAAGAAATGACAGTGATTTATATGAATAAAACTGCTGAGAAATTTTTGTCTTCTGATGAAAAAGAATTAGTAGGGAAAAATTTTTCCCTTGTTGGCCAGCCCTCGTGTGAGGAGCTCATTTTGGAAGCGCAAAAGAAAAATCATCCTGTTTTGCGTGTCTTAAAACCAGAACGGAAACAAAAGCGCTACATTGATGCTGTTGCAGTTCCTCGTGGGGATGAAGGAGGTGCTATCCTTGTGCTACAAGATAAGACGAGCCTGCACAAAGTCATAGAATTAGGTCGAGATTTTATTGCCAATGCCTCTCATGAACTCAAGACCCCTATTACTATCATCCGAGGGTTTGCTGAAACACTTCACGACCATCCAGAACTTTCACGTGAAGTTTATCGTGAAATCACTGAAAAAATTGTCAGTAACTGTCAACGTATGGATACTTTGGTCAAAAATTTGCTCACGCTAGCCGCTGTGGATGAAGGTTTACCTCGTTCTCGTTTACAGGAATGCGACCTTATCGATCTCTCAGATCAGGCAATTCAAACCATTTTAACAGTCCATCCCGATGCTCACATAGAAATTGAAGCGGGCAGTGATCAATCGATACACTTAATGGCAGATAGCGATCTCATTTTGCAAGCCATACTCAATTTGTTAGATAATGCAATTAAGTATTCGAAGCCGCCAGCGCAGGTAAAAATAGGTTTTGAGAAAGGAGAAAATGAAATCCACCTACGCATTACTGACAAGGGTATTGGAATTCCTCACGAAGATTTAGATAGAATTTTTGAGCGTTTTTATGCTGTCGATAAAAGCCATTCTCGAAGTTTGGGCGGTTCAGGATTGGGCTTATCCATTGTGGAAAGGATTATCGAAAAGCATCGCGGCAAAATAGAAGTGGAATCAGATCTGGGGAAAGGTACTACCTTCCTAATTACCCTTCCTATTTATGAAGAAGACCGTTATTGAGAAATCATTTGAGCTGGCCGGCGATGAGAGTGATCTTTCGATGCCCCCTCCGAATAAACGGGCTTCAGTACCCTAGTTTTCAGCGAATGGTTGACGAAATTGGGCATGGACCTATCCTTGACCGTAAGGTTCAAGACAGCTTCACTTTAAAGGATGGCTTAACATCATTGATGATCTCTTGAAGCTCGTTCTCTATTTCAGCAACTGCTTTAGCAAACACCTTTTTCCTATCCACTTGATCATCCTTAGGTTTAAGTCTTAGAACCCCTCGGTAATAGGATAGAAAAAGTTTCAGTATTATTTTTGAGGTTTCAGGATCCGTGTTTAAAAGTTCATTTGCGATTTCTATAATAGAGTTCAAATCTTTATCGCTCCGCCATGAGTGATAGAAAGAATTTAAATAATATTTCATATTTGTATCAACAAACTTTGATGCAATATCTTCTGTATCCAGAATTGCTATTTTTTTCTTTCCATGTTCATATACCCAAGTCAAATTTGGGGGTCGAAGATCGGCGTATTTAATTGTTTTAACAACAGTCAGCAATTCTTCATATTGCTCATCACTAAGCTCGTCGTTAAATTCAATCGCAATCGGTTGAATTTTTTGAGCTATAACGACAGCATTAGTATCGTTTAATTCTTGAGTGTTTGTGTGTGGCAATACATATATGTATTTTTTTATAGTTGTGATGTGTTGTAAATTATATTTCAAAATACAATCTTGAATTTTCCTGTTCATCACGACTCGCTGCAAATTATGCTGACAATAAAAAATCTCTTCTTGACCTTGCATTTTAACAAGATAGTCAGCTTTTTTTAGTGGAAATATAATGCTATCTCCATTTGTGATGAAGCCATCTGGATGTGCATGATTATACAATACTTGAATTGCAGAGGTTCTCGCAGGTAAAGGAGTAATGAAAATTTCATCTAAAGCCTTCTTTGCATCCTGAGGGAATTCTTGTTGCATAACCAATGGAGAATCTTTTGTCAGGATAGTTTTATCGCGAATCTGACTTAAGTTTTTTTTTGGCTCAGGTGCTTTTTGAGTGGAATTCACCTCGTCAAATATCGAAAATCCGTCTATTACACTATCTTTTGTGACAGTAGATGAAACAATACCTGCCTTTTTTGTGGGCTCGGAATTTACCTTAGTATTCTTAGAGTCGACAGTGCTACCATGTTCGGTACTCTCTTTACCGTCGTTCTGCTGACAACTGTTTGCCTGGTGATTTTTAACAGAGCCAACAATCCCCATGATTAGAAATACGATTCCACCTCCGCCGCCAGCTGCCATCATAATAATTGAATGCACCTGACTAAGGTTACTCAGAGATCCGACTTGCCACCAGCCCTGCTGAGCTCCAAATCCTCCCAATCCAACTCCAACCACAGCTAAACCGCCAAGACCCAAAATGATGACAATGGCGAAGCCTATCGTCTTTCCTTTAGAAGACTCATTGTTTGCGACATGTGGATTAGAGGAGTACCCTCCTGTTCTTGGGGTAGCTGAACTCATGGATTTTACCAATTTTCGCAAAAATTATACTTGATAATAAGAAAATTATAGAATAAAAATATTAACACTTTATTAAACTAAAATTATTTTCCGATAAATTGTGCCAATCGGTATACTATCAGAAGTTTTTGGCTTCGCACTACTCTGAATCACTAAAACCTTTGCGACTTTGTCAAACTCATTTTCTGTCCTATGAGACACTCTCAGAAAGAGAAAACAGAAATCAAACCAGCAACTCTCTCTTATAGGCAATGTCGTAAAAATTTAAATGGAGAAACAGGGAAATGTGGGAAGTTTCAATCTCATGAACCTTAAGTGCATTGTTCTGAGACTGTATTCTGTGGAGCTGATGCGACCCTCTTTTTTCTCTTTTTCTAATGCCGCAAGCGTTTTTTCAATTCTAGCATGTAAAACTTTTTTCAATAAAATAGGTAGCGCAATACTTAACCCAAAGCCTAGGGCAACTAAAGTGGCGCCTAAAGTTATACCTGCTACAGGAGATAGTTTGGCCAAAAGTGGAAGCGGCACCGCATGTCCAACGATTGCCAATACACCTGCTAACGTACATATTATTGCAACTGCAAATGCGAAAGAAGTGCACCTTATCAAAAATTTTGGGGAACAGTCTGCTAAGCGATCAATGCATGCCTTTGAGCAACTAATTGAATGAATCATAATTAAATTATATATTTATTTAGTTTAGTTTTTAATGACAACTAGTCATTCAATTTAAGTTTTTTTTAAATTTAATGAAAAATATTTTAAATTCTGAGCAAGGATCTTGGGACGGTTGGAAAAGGTGTACAGAATTAAAATTATTTTTTTACTCTTGTCCACTTTAATGATGTTAGGTCATCAAGCTGATGCTTTAGCCAACTTGCGCGTTTTGACATGGGGGATATATTTTTCACGTCTGATTTCTTGGGTGAGGGGGTCTTCTACAAAAATCACATCTCCAGGCTCACTCAAAGTACAATCAAAGACATGCTTTTTATATTTTTCAAAATCCAAACCAGCAGAGAGAAGGACCTCTTTTAGAGCTGCTTCTAAGTCTTGACCAAATTCGGTCCTGTTTTTGCCCTCTGTTAATGTCTTCTGTGTATATTTTTTTTCTTGGTCAAGGATTTCCTGCCAGATCAACTCTCTTTTGGCGATTAATTGATCTGCAAGAGATGCGTCAGGAAACATGGCTCTTAATATTTTAACATCAGCAAACAATAAATTGATCTTTCTCGCTTGTTTCTGGGGGCTGTCTATCTTGTCAAAAGTGATGTAATTTAAAAGCGAAGGGGCATTTTTTGTGCCCTTGAGCATATGAAAAAACACTCCTTGCAGTTGAGGATCTTCTAAGTCAAGCGAACAGAATTCATCCACCGTTGTAAAAGAAGCAGTGATTTCTTTTTTTTCTATCAATTTGTCTAAAAGGGCGTATTCACTTCCTGGAGACTGAATAAAAAATGCGGCTTCCTTGTACAGCGAGCGCATAAGTCTTGCAAGCACTTCATAGAGCACAAATTCATCGGGAAGTTGTACATGGGGTTCTTTATGGAGCAATGAATAGAGATTAATGCGTGCGCTATTGGGTGGCCGTGCCGTGCTAATATTCAATCTTGGAATGCGCTTGACCTCTTTTTTGGGTTTTTTGTTTTTTCTCTCTCTTTTTATTGGCTCTTTGTTTTCTTCGCCGCGTAGTTCTTCTAAATGGCTGTATTCTCGCGATTCTTCAGCGGCTTCCAAAATAGAGCATGAATTGAAATAACAAGTATTCTCTAAGGATTGCTGTGCAAAACGCATGACTTCGCTGGAAGTAAGAAAGCTCATCATTAAAAGAAAGGTAATGGTAAAGAGATAGGGGTTCATACGCTTTTTTCCTGTGGATAGACGATTTTGACAGGTAAATCAAAACAATAGTGAACTGTAGGTTCTTCCAAACCCTTTTTCGGATCACGCTTAATGTAGATCCTGACAAGGGCTGGCAATGTATGGTAGGCAGCCTCCCATTTTTGATGCCAGCCATCTTTAGGACGGGATTTTCCCACCTCCTCAGGATTCACCGGCTGTTTAAAAGGATCTGCTGGTTGATAAAAATCAAATGTGCAAGAAGCGACTCCCTCTAATAGCACGGTACAATAAGAGGGTGAGGTGAATGTAGTATCTTGATTAGGCATAGGCCAAATACCTAGTCGTACTTGTTGGCTAGTTGCATCATAATAAAGATGCGCTAACACTTTGCCCGAAAGAGCAGGAATAGAATCTACCCCATGATCGAAAGAAAACACCAAGCCGCTTTCAGTTGTAAAAAAGGGGAGCTCAGCTTTGAGTACACAAGAATTCAATCTTTGAAAGGCGTAGCGCTCTTCCATCAGCGGCCATTTAAGTTTGCGACACTCTTCTTTTTGTTTTGTGAGCGAGTGATACCAAAAAAAAAGTGTGGAGAGCAGCAAAGAAAGCAATCCTAGGCTAATCATCACTTCTATCAGAGAAAGGGAACGTTTTTTTATCAACTTTGCCCCTTTTCCAAATACAGTGTGCGTTCATAAAGGTGTTGCAGGCCATCGTTCAGCTGAAATTCAAGGTCTACTGCAAGTAAGAGACCATTTTTATTTGACTTTTTCTCGCAGTGATCGATCACTTGGATGATGTAATTGCAAGAAACGTGTTTTATTTTTTTAGCCCCTGTAGTCAAAGAAAATTCATGATCGAGCGTTCCAGAACAGCCCTTTCTCAAAGAATTCCAGCTCAACTTATTGTTATAGAGATCCTCTTTTAAGATACAAAATGCTTCCTGTGCGAGACGTTCTAATTGCATTTCGTAAAGGAATGCTTGTTCCTCTTTACGAATAGAAGTATGAGGTTTGATCAAGGGAAAAAGACAAAGTACAATCAAAGTGAGAGAGACCAATAACTCAAAGAGTAGAAAGGATCTCTTCTGGGTAGGGAACATGACACTCATTGTTTTTTTCATTGGCTCCTCGCTTCACACGTGTGGGATATCCTTTTAAATGGATCTGTTCTTCGTTGGGACCAGAAATTAGTGTGAGTACACCTTGTGTAGTGATTCCCAGGGAAGCATCGTAGTTGAGAATGATCTCCTCTTGCACAGAACGATCCAGTTGCATTTCCAAAATGGCAGGGATCTTGTGATACCGATTGATTGATCTTTCTAAGTGAGGTGGTAATGTTTTATCTGTTTCAATCGTACACACGACCTCAACTGTTTCTTGGAACAGCTTCACGCGGACATTGGTTTGAAAATCAAGCATAAGGCCCTGGGCAAGCGTCAGCTTGCTGATCAGCTGCTCAACTCCTTGTTCAAACTTCTCTTTTTTTAAGGCTTTAGAAATTTGCAAAGACAAGACGCCCAAACCTGTGGCTATCAGTGAGATCACAAGTAATATTTCAAGCAGTGTGAAGGAGCGCTTAATGCACCTTTTGTGCATTTTCCAAATCTCTTGCTTTTTGCGAAAAAATCACCAAATTGTCCTTATCAATTTGAATCTCCAAATCCTTGCCCCAAGCATCTTTCAACAGCTTGACTCCATCCTTGACTAAAAGAGAAGCTTCCATGATTTTTGTCTTGTCAGCGACTATCTGTTGTAGAGTTAGCTCCCCTTTAGCGTATTCCATCATCAAAGTGTCGTAAACGCGTAAACAATTTTGCTCAGTTTTAAATAGTTTCCCTTTGTCTACGCTACCGCGCATATTGAAGGCTAAGGCACCGCCGATCAGACCGATAAGCAAAATCACAATCATGATTTCAATCAAGGTGACTGGACGTTTTTTATTCTTTTTTTTCATTTTCATCTTCTTTTCCTTATAAGAATGCATTGACATCAGTTAAAGGGAGCAGCACAGCCAACATAATTAAGCCAACAACTCCTCCCATGAATACAAGGACTACAGGCTGAGCAAGCGCAGTCACACGGTTCAAAGTTTTTTCCACCTCGTCCTCATACAACTCTGCAATTTTTTGAAACATCAATGGAGCACTACCCCCTTCTTCCCCAATAGCAAGCATACGGGGGATCAATGTGGGGATGAGTGACGATTTTTTAAGTTCTTTACTTAAGAGGCTTCCTTCTACAATCTTGCCTTCTGCCAGTTCGATCACCTCTTCTAAAAAAGGGTTATGGATCACCTTACGAGAAATTTGTAATGCTTGGAGAATCGAAACACCTCCTTGTAACAATGTGCCCATCGTACGTGAAAAGCGAGCCATGGCTGCTTGAGTGATTAATGTTTTCAATAGAGGTAATCTGAGTAAGCAACGTTGCACCCACCTGCTGCCTTTCTTGGACGTCAATAGATAAAACAATCCTCCCACTCCACCTACTAGAGTGGGTAAATAAAACGTCCATTGATGTGTTAAAAAGTGACTGACACCAATGACTAGTTTTGTAAAGCGGTTGACAGGGCGTTCTTCAAAAAGTGTTTCTAAAGAAGGGATCACAAAGGTGAGCAAAAGGAAACAAACCACAAAAGAAAACAAAAAAAGAAGGATGGGATAAATCAAAGCGGTCGTCAACTGCTTTTTTAATCTTCTTTGTTTAGCTAACAGAGAAGCCAGCTTTTCTAACGTAGTGTCTAGAGCCCCTACTGATTCACCTGCTGCAATCATGGAGCAATAAAGTTGGCTAAAACTTTCCGGGAATTGACGCATGGCTTGCGAAAGCGATGTCCCTTTTTTGATCTGTTCGCAAAGGAAGAGAATGATCGAATGGAAAGATTCGTGCCTATATTGTTCTTCCAAAGAAAGCAGGCTTTCATACAGCGGCATGCCTGCAATCAGTAGTTGAGAAAGCTGAGTGGTGAAAGTGATCAAATGTTCGCCCGCAATTTGTACTTTACGTCTGAAAAGGAATTTCTTATTCCCATCACCCTTTTCCTCAAGCGACAGGATAAGAATTTTTTGAGAACGTAGTTTTTCCTTTGCCTCAGTCATGCCTTCAGCATCGATCGTTCCAGATTTTTTCTTGCCCTTTGGATCAATGTAACGGTAATAGAAAAGTCCCATTGGCTAACCTATTCATACTTCCTTGAAACGCGCATGACTTCGGAGACCGTGGTGATGCCTGCTTTGACTAGGTGAGCGCCATGCTGTCTGAGTGAGAGCATTCCTTGTTCCGTAGCCAGCTTACGCAATTCGGCTACATCGACATTTTTTGCAATTTGAGAGCGCAGGGTAGAGGTAATGACGAGAAGTTCATAAATCCCTTGCCTGCCTTTATAACCAGATTCATAACAATGCACGCATCCTTTGCCCCGATAAAGAACATGACCATTGAGCTGATCAAAAGAAAGGTCCAGCTCTTGCAGCTCTTCAGAATCAGGGGTATAGCGTTCCCTACAGTGGGGGCACACTCTACGCACAAGACGTTGGGCTAACACGCCAACCACGGTAGAGGAAAGAAGATAAGGCTCAACACCCATATCAATCAGCCGAGGAATTGCTGAGGGGGCATCGTTAGTATGAAGAGTACTTAATACGAGATGACCTGTTAAAGCAGCCTGGATGGCTATTTCAGCAGTTTCAGTATCACGGATCTCGCCGATCATAACACTGTCAGGATCCTGACGCAAGATGTGACGCAGCCCTTGAGCGAAGGTAAGGCCAATTTTTGGGTGGACGGCGATCTGGGCAATCCCTTTGATTTTGTATTCAACAGGGTCTTCGATCGTCATGATGTTGGTTTCTTCATTATAGACTTCCCACAAAGCACTATAGAGTGTGGTTGTTTTGCCACTTCCCGTTGGCCCTGTGACCAAAACAATACCTTCCGAAAGCGAGATAAGATGACGAAAAGCGTCCAGATGTGAAGGGAGCATACCTAATTGATCAAGACCCAAAACTACATTACTTTTGTCAAGAATGCGGAGTACAATTCTTTCTCCATATGCGACAGGCACAGTACTAACGCGGAAATCGATCTCTTTGCCACCCATTTTTAATTTGATACGGCCATCTTGTGGAAGACGATGCTCGGCAATATCCAACTTTGCCAAAACTTTGATCCGTGTAATCAATTGACCTTGATATTCGCGCGGTGGAGAATGGCGCGCCTGCAACACGCCATCGATACGGTAGCGCACTTTCAGATCATTTTCATAAGGTTCAAAGTGTATGTCAGAGGCGCCTTGTTGAATTGCTTCACTTAAAATCAAATTAAGCAAGCGGATGATCGGAGCCTCTTCCTTGGTTTCTAAAAGATCGTAGACTTCGATCTGCTCTGAAGTTGTTTTGCTACCTTTTCCATTTTCTGAGAGATTTGCAAGGAATTCCGAAGCTGCCCCTTCTTGCATGTTGTAACATTCATTGATCGCCATCAAAATGGTCTCTTCGGGAGCAAAGACAGCCTTGATCTCTTGATCGAGGATAAGACGCAGTTCGTCGAGTGCATTGAGATTTAAAGGATCCGCGACAGCAACCATGATCTGGCCGTCGTGCATTTCTAGGGGAAGAAGAAGGTGTTTTTTTACAAAAGAATAGGGCACTTGTGCACAAGCTGATTTGTTCAGCCGGTCTTTAGGTAGGCTGGTTAAAATTTCCATGCCGAGCTTCTTAGCAAGCTCTTGAGGTCTACTTTCCGTCATACTCCCCTGTTCTTTTATGGGAGGAAGTAGAGAGGACCGATTCCCTACCAAAAAGCATGGTCAGACTGCCTTCAAAAAGTCGCCTTTTTTCCCGATCCTGTGCCTTGACCAACTCATGAAGAAATTCAGGAACATCTCCAGGCCTTCGCTTCAATTCTTCGCGGCGTATTCTTTCCGCGTCTTGGATGGGATCTGCGATGATTTTAGGCGTAATAAAAACAAACATTTCTGTGCTCTCTTCGCTCATATCCGTATGGCTAAAGAGTTTCCCTATGCCTGGAATTTCACCTAGAAAGGGAAGACTTTCTTTGGTGTCTTGTGAATGTTTACGTCTTAAGCCTCCTAAAATCACTGTTTGACCATCAGCAATCCTTACTTGATTTTTGATATGGCGTCTCGTCACATCAGGTCTATCGTTTTGATTTTTTTTTGGTGAATCAAAAGTAATGTCAGTTTCTAAAGTCACGTAGCCACATTCCTCATTTTGCAAGCTGTCATCCATATTGATAATGGGAGTGATTTGGATGGTGATCCCATACTGTGCACGTGTAAAGATGCGATTTTTTTTCTCCCCTTCGCCAGAATCAATAGAAACCTCTTCTACAATTGCAATGGTTGCAGGTGTTTGGTTCAAAGTAGTGACAGAAGGCGAAGCATTGATCTGGACATCATCTTGGCCAAGCATGAACTGATAGGCTAAATCATAGGCTGGGATGCCGCTTCCTTTGTTTCTGGAGATCAAAAACTCTAAAATCCCAGTACCAGCTCCACCTACTCCCCAGCTTACTCCTGTTTTGACAAGATTTTTAGCTCCATCTCCCAATCTGAGTAAATTCAGTCCAAAATTATTTGAATTGGAAACTTTCTTTTCAAAAAGAAGAACTTCGAGTTGTACCATTTTCTTCGGTACATCGAGTTTTTTGAGAAGTTCTTTAATCTTGGGGAGTGCGTCGGCTTCTACAACCATAATGATGGCACCGGTTTTTGCATCGACAATGAAGTTATTACGTCCATCAGCCGTTTTATGTGAGATTTTCTTTTCTCCTTTGGGGATGACTGCAGTGGCTGGGACAATGAGTTTTTCTTCTTTTTGGACCTCTTCATTTTCGATTTCAGAATGATCTGCAGCAGGATCTGCAGTTTTTGCGGAAATGCCGATCAGCAGATCGTAGACTTTAGCGAGGACTGTGGCGAGCTCTTCAGGATCAGAATGCTTTGCTGTATACCAGAACACGGTTTTTTCTTGCGGATCTTCAATCTGTGCCTCTACCTCTTTGATGAGCGTAGTCGCTTTTTTCACCTCTTCAACAGAACCGCTCAAAAAAAGTGATTGTGAAAGATGCTCCAAAGGAATGACACGCAAGGTAGCTCCTTCGGAATTTGCTGTATAAATGAGGGGATCATAAAAGGCAGAATTTAAAATCGCTTCCATTTCTTTTGCATTGATTTTGGCTAGCGTGACGAGTTGAAATTCTTGACGTTTGCCGCCTGTATTGGCAAAAGCATAAAGTTTAAGCAGTTCTTGGATTGTATCTACAGCGGCTGTGATAAAAATTTTCCCCTGAATGATCTCAATTTTGGTAGAAACAGCATTGGAAAATTTTTGTAGAAAAAGAAGATCGCTACGAGGATCGGTAATATTTGGAGTCAAAACATAGCAAATCCGTGCATTGGGCGCGTAAAAATCCAACTGTTCAGGATGGTCCAAGATCGCTTTGATTCCAGAAGGGTCATTGCGCAAGATGTAGAGTTCTCTTAGATAGGGATTGAGTTGTCTGACCCCAATGCCATATTGTGACAAAATCAACTCCAAACACTCTCCCCAGGACTCGCGAGGAATAGGTAGGTTGGAATTTAAACTCAAACGGATGCCACTGACTTCAGGAGGAATCAAATAGACATAATCAGGCGCACCATAGTCCATGATAAGCTGGTGCAGAGATGTTTCAGGTTGATGCCATAGTGCATAGACATCGCTCTGTATCATGGATGAGGTTTCTGCACGCCACATCTGCTGGATTTCGGTCATCTCAGCTTTGAGTCGCTGCACTTGCTGAAGAAGCGGCTGGTAATTTTTTATATCTGCACCCGATTTATAAAGAGAAAGCGCATGGTTATAGAGCTGGCTAAGTTCAAAACGCTTCTCTTCGAGTTGTCGATTCACCTCTCGCAGTTGCTCAAGTGTGCCGGGGTCTATTTCTGCGTCATGCCGAGAAAAACTGTCTTTTTTTTCAGCAATAGTTTGAGCACATAACTGTATGGAAAATAATGCAAAACAGAAGCAATATAAGAGTTTTTTCATTCTTCACCATCTTGATTTAAAAGGAGTTGAGGTTGGATAGGTGGAGTGATGGGAAGATGGCGATAAAAATTAGCAAGTGGTGCAGGCGGTGAAGAGGTCAATTCGACACTTTCAACTTCTGTGCGTGTCGTGTTGAAAAGATGGCCCAAAAGGACTTGACGTCCGTTTTTTTTATCCATCTTTTCCAAAATAAAAAGCGGACCTGTAAGCGATTGTTCAACAAAAGCATCGACCTGTTGTGCGTGATCAAGTTTAATCCATCCCTCTTGTGTGAGTACAAGCCAATCATGGGGTTTCAGTGTCATGCGTTCACCTGTTCGGCATTCTACAATGAATTGTGCCCAGGTTTTTGCACCAACAAATTTGAATTCTTGGGATAAATTGGGCATTCCAATGTGGTCTTTCATCCGTATGAGGCTCAAAAGAATTTTGCCTCTTCCTTCAGGATCCCAGAGTTCAAAGGAAATGATTTTTTCTTCTATTTTTTTTACAATTAGCAAAGCAAGTTGTTGTGTATCTGCCCCTTCTTTAGCTACTTGCCAGCGCCCCTCTTTCCAAGTCAGGAAATCACCCGCTGTTACAAAGCAAGAATATATTCCGGAACTATCTGTAAAGTCGATCCGTTCTTTGCCAAATGTATAAGCGAATTCATCTCCTCCATGCATTTCAAGAAAAAGATCAGGGCCAACCCAGCGAGCTTTTTGTCTTACCAAAAGGCTGGCGTCTACGCGTTGCCCCCCTAATTCCCATCCTTGAGCTTGAGACTTTGTATGCTCCTGTAATTGTAAGAGAAAGGTGCGAAGATCTGATGGTGAAATGACCAATGCTCCCTTTTCATCCAGCATACTCACACGTACTTCAACCGTCTGTTCGCCTGAATGAGCGACTTCAAACCAAAGAGGAGTAGGTTGATTGCCTGGGCTGAACACATAGGAATTTTTTTCATTGTTTGCATTTTTTAAGGGGGTCTCTCCTTCAAGAAGAAAAGTGTTAGCTGCAATAGGATCTTTGCTTTCTGCTTGAGGCTGAAGTTTATGCGAGCAAATTCCTTGATAAATCAAATAGGTGCGCTCACCTTCTCTGATCAGCGCGCGTTCGCCAGAAGTTTTTAGAGAGAAATAAAAACTGGCTTTACCAGGCAAGGAATCAGGCCGAGCATTTTTGCCACAAAAAAGCAGTTCTTGTCGTAGATCAGGCAGTTGCATTTGTGGCGCTACCCATTTAAGCGCGAACAAAGAGACGCCTACTTCAGAAAAAAAATCATCGGCTTCAGAAAAAGGACTTTTAGGTAAATCTTTCAATTCCAAGCGAGGAAGCGTAGCGGGGATCTCTTCTTTCTGAGCAGAAAAAAGAAAAAAGGCGGAAACAAGCAGGGTTAGCCCTAAAAGAACGCAATTCACTACGCTAATCCAGCGCATGATTTATAAACACACTCAACTGATTTTCAATGAAGAGAGAATACTTAAGTGTCAAAAAAAAATCAATTAGCCTTTAATTTTAATAAATTAAATATAAAATCTGCAAAATTTAGTAACATTTTATACTTATTTTGGCTTAAAGTAAATTGTTGAAATGTATAAAATAAAATTAAGTAACTATGAACCTATCCTGAAGCTCCGGACGATAGGGTTAACCTCATCTTACCTTGATTAGCAAGGTAAGGTAGGTTGATTGCCATAAAACTGATTATAAAAGCTTGAAAGTGATGTATGGAAGAACCGACCAAACCTGATTTTGAAAGAAACCCCCAATTTTTTTGGAATCGTTCTTTAGAAATCCTTTCAGGCGCGTTGATGCTTGTCGGGATCATTCTCTCTTTTTTTTATCCACATACAGGTGGAGCATTAGCTGGGTTGGGTTTTGGTATCTGTTTCTTCAATGAAATCCAGAATTATACTTTCCAATTTTTGGACATCTATAGCGAGCAAGGAATATTTAAGACTTTAATGCTTCTGGCGACTATTCTCTATTTTTTAATTTCACTTCCTGCTTTTATAATTGCTGCGGCAATCGGATTTGGGGCAATTTTTGTACTCCGTTTGTCTTTTAAAAAGTACTACGATTGATATAAAGTTTCGTGTTTGGACCACGTTAATGCCTGTTCGTAGGTGACCCTATATTGACTTTAATATTGGGTCACCTACGAGCATTCAATTGTGAGAGCTTTCACGTTGGTCAAAACACGAAATTTTAAATTTAATCGACCATAATAAAAATTGCCACTTGCCCGATTGAACCGATTAAAACGACCGCGAGAAGACGCTTGGCCATTCCAAGCTGAGTTGCATTTTCCTAAAGGTCTATTGGGTTTTGAACATTATACACGTTACGTGTTGATAGGGCATCAGCAAGAAAAGCCTTTTTTGCGGCTTGAGGTGGAAAGTCGTGCGTTTTCTTTTTTCGTGATTGATCCTTTTTTAGAACATGTGGACTATACACCGACTTTGACACAACAGGATTTGCAAGATCTAGATGTACTCCATGAGGCAAAACTTTTCATGCTTTCCATCGTCAATACCAATGAACATCCTTATACGATGAATCTTGCTGCCCCCTTGCTCATCCATTGGGCTGGACGTCTCGGTAAGCAACTCCTTTTTCCTGAAGACAATGCTTATCCATTAGTCTCAATATTGGATACATAGTCTGTATTATTTCGAATTTAATCGACTATACACCCAAACAACCTGAAGAATTGGATTTTGGCTGACGCGAAAACTCCCGCGATTGATCGATCGTAACCCTACCTCGGTTGACTTAAGTCAACTCTCGGACAACCCATCCATCGGCGGCTTTTTGAGGAATGTTGTCATATTTCTAATAGTGGGTCGGTTACGATCGATCAATCGCGGGAGTTTTCGCGTCAGCCAAAATCCAATTCTTCAGGTTGTTTGGGCATATCTATCTCTCCATCGTCGAATATGCAAAATCGATGCTTCCATCGCTTTCTAAAATATAATGCTTTAAACCTGGATGATGAGCATAGACATGTACTCCTCTGCACACAGGGATAAAAGGCATTTGCTCGATAAGTATTCTTTCAGCTTCGACGAGCAACTCTTTCTGCTTTTGTTCATCGATTTCTTGTCTGATCAATGCTAACTTCTCTTTAAACCCAGCATTTTCCCATTGGGAAAAATTGGCATTGCCTAATTCTTCAAAGCGCTCAAAAATTTCCAAAGGATCATCATACATGATACTTTGATAACACCCTCCAATTTGGTACGCGCCTTTTTCGAGGTTATTACGAAAGACATTCCACTCCATCCCTTGCAATTCGAAATGGAGGCCACTCATCTCCTCCCAGGTAGTTTTTATATATTCAGAAAGCGACTTAAAACCTGCACAATTCGCGTAGCTGAGTATCAAGGGAGGGCATGTATCTTTTGTTAAATTTAATTCCTTGAGTCCCTCTTCAAAGAGCTCGCGTGCTGTCATTGGATTTTCGAGGGAGGAAACTGGAAGAGGGATCATGTCTGCGTGCACGGGTGCCAACAAGGGTTCGTCTGCTATAAAAATATGTTTGGCAATTTGGTTGCAGTCAATGGACAAGGCAAGGGCCTTTCGCATTTTGGCGGAACGCAAAACAGGATGGGATGTATTGAGATAAATCCAGAAAAAGCGATTGACGGGCTTAAGGTACCCTGTGTTCTGTTCGAGCAATTTGGTACCAACCTCTTTTGTAAGGAGGCTGAGGGATGCGCCGATCCAATCGATTTGTTGTTTTTCAAACATATAAAATGGAGTAGTAGGATCGTCAATAAAGTCAATATCGATATGGCTTAATGAAACATGATCATGGTTCCAGAAGTATTCATTAGAAGCTAATGTCATACAGGTGCCTTTTTCCCATTTTTTAGGGATAAAGGGGCCATTAAATACGGTGGGCTCGCTAAAAGGATCTTTAAGTGGCACAAACAAGGGGTGCGCAAGCAGCTGTAAGAAATGCGGAGAAGGGTGTTCTAGTTCAATCATCAATGTGGTGGGATTTAAAGCATGCACACCGACTTCTTCAACAGCCACCTCTCCTTTTTTCGCCTTTTGTCCATTTTTGATGAGATAGAAAAGATCAGCTCTTGGACAATCTGCTTGTGGGGTAAGTGCATGGCGCCAAGTAGCAACATAGTGATCGGCAGATACGGTTGATCCGTCAGACCACTTATGATCTCGCAGAGTAAAAACATAAGTTTTTTTATCCTGTGAAATCTCTACTTTTTCAGCACCTGCAAATCCTGGTTGGCCATTATGATCGATGCGCATCAGTCCTTCATAAAGCCATCTGCCCAAAGACAGCCCCCTGATGTGTGCTGTGAGAAGTGAAGGATGGAGCGAAGGGACATCCCCATCTTGGAAGTTGATGCGCAAGCGGCTATTGTGTTGAGTGTGCTCATTGTGTTTTTGGCAAGAGGTAAAAACAGTTACCATTAAGAGAGCTAGTATGATTCTTAGAAATTTGTTCATAAAATTACCCTTCCATATATGAAAAACGAAAATCGACACACCCAGACGCATCAATGATTTCTCCATTGAGCTTGGGATTTTTTGCAAAGAGCAAAGACTGCATGCAGATAGGAATAAAAGGTACTTGACAAGCTAAAATGGAGGCAGCTTTGTGTGTGCTTTGTTCCTTGTCTTCTGCTTTGGACCGATAGATAGCAGCGATTTCAGCTTGATAGTTTGCATCGCTCCAATTGGGGAAGTTTGTAATACTATTCGGTTCTTCAAATCTTTGCAGTACTTCTAAAGGATCCTTATCAAAGGAGCCTGTAAAGCACCCGGCTATTTGAAAATCTTTCTTTTCAAGTAGGCTACGTTGAATATTCCAAGGTTGTGCTTGTAGATGCACTGTTAGACCGAAAGTCTCGCCCCAAATAGACTGTAGGTAACGCGCTAGTTCTCCATGTCCTGGTAATTGTGCGTAGCTAAGTACTAATGCAGGTAAACGATTTTTTGTGGCGTTTATACTTTTTAAGCCATCCTCAAAGATATTTTGTATATGAACGCTATCAACATGGGTTGAAAAATGATTCTGTGGTCGCATAGGATCGTATAAAGGCACACAATGGGGGAAAATGTGGGTGCAGATATAATTGCGATCTAAAGAGAGGTTCAATGCCTGGCGTACCAAGGGAGAACGGAGCAAGGAGTGCTGCGTATTCAAATAGAGAAAAAAATGACGCCTAACGGGCACTTTGTGAAGGATACCTTTTTGTTCCAGTTCTTTGATGACTGTTTTAGGCAAGGGACCGCAGGGATCACCCACCCAATCAATTTTCTTGTCTTCGAAATAAAAATAAGCATCTTCTATTTTAGGAAACCAGCGAATGTGAATCTGTTGAAAATGGATATTTTTTGCGTCCCAAAAGAGAGGATTGATTCCCAATTCCAGTTCTTTTTGATTGTAGCGATTGAGCACATAAGGCCCATTAAAACACATAGGTTCTTGTACATTACCAAAGGAGGGAAAAAAAAGTGGCTGTGCAACTTTTTCAAGAAAATGGCTATCTGGGTATTCTAGCTCGACCTGTAATGTGGAGGCATTTAAGGCATGAATTCCCAAATCTTGGTCAAGGCAAAGTTGGTTATATAATTTTTTCGCATTTTTAATAACAAAGAGAAGATCGGGACGATTTGAAACCCAATGGCGTTTCAAAACATTCCGCCAACCCATGAGATAATCTCCAGCTGAAACCAGTTGGCCATTGGACCAGTTAAAAGGGCGTAAATGGAATATAAAACGCTTTCCGCCATCCGCTATATGGATTTTGTCAGCTCCAGCGAGTTGAGGGATCCCTTCGGCATTCAGACGAGTCAGACCTTCGAAAAGTAATTTACTGATGACACAGCAACGGATATCGCCACCAGATAAATAGGGGCTTAAAGAGGGAGGCTGCCCTTCAAGGAACATGAGCTGCAAAGTTTTCCGTTTCGTCAGCTCAAAAACACGCTTGTTTTTGAAGATGTTTTCTTTATCGCGAACGCAAAAATAATATAGCGATGCATGGACGAAGTCTGCATAAACGAGTTGATGTTGCTTGGCTTGCTCGGTCAAAAGTTGTATTTCATGCTGATACCTTGTTCTAAAGACTAAAATATCCTCATCTTCCGAAATAAAGCACTCTGATTCATGCCGACTGATTAATGCTGATATAGCTCGGAGCATGCGTTCCATATTATGTAAAGGCAGGGTAATGCGAGCCTCCACAGGTTGCAAAGCATGAAAAAACTTGTCCGCAAATAAAGCAAAATGAGGAATTTTAGTGGCAAGAGTGTAGGCAATATCGGCAAATGTTCTTTTTTGTACTTCGAATAATCCTCCATTATAATCTCGGAAAGGGCCAAGAATAAGCTGCATGTAGTGCACAATTTGATCACGGGCATGCAGGAGGTTGATGGTATTGTTTTCACTGAAATGCTGTATGGGTAAAAAAAGAGAAAAGCACCAGGTCTCTTTAGCAAATGGATATTCGATTTTTTTAATAAAATGCAGGCAAAAATTAGTAAAATGAGGAAGACAGGCAAGAGCTTTTTTCTCTAAAGGTATGGGATGCGAAGGCCTGGCGAGGTTGATGAGAAATTCTAGAGAATTATTAGTTTGTCTCCAAAAATGGATTGATGCTTGTGGCAAATCCTCTGATGAATGCAGTTCAGATTGCAAAATGTGAAGTTGTTTAAAAGCTTCTTCTTCATTGAATGGCCAGAAAAAAGATGGGGCATCTTTTGGGAAAAAATAGGGAAGGCGTTCTTCAAATAAAGGTTGGAGTAACCGGATTTCTTTGGTAGAGAAATCTTTTCCTCGCAGCCTTTGCAATTCCATATAGACACACATATAGGGGAGCTCAGGATGCAGCCATCTCCAAAAAGAACCCTCAACTTCGCTAATCCCCGGGGCTATAAGTTGCAGAGTTTTGATGAGAATGTCTTTACTCAAGATATATTCTTTTTCGGGGAAAGAAATGCACGCAATCAAACACAGTCGTGAATGCCTGAGGAAAAATTTTGTTTGTATTTTGAAAAGGCTATTCTCAGCGTCTACTTCAATTCTTTTTTGTAATAAAAACTGAAATATCAATAGATGGCTTAAGTGATAAAAATCACGCTGAGCAACAAAGTGTTTCGGACAATGCGCAGGGAGCCTGTCACAACCTTCTATCAATCGTTTATCAAAAGATTTTGGGAATCTCTCTAAAACCTTTTCTAGATAATGTTGTAATTGTTGCTTTGTTATCAAATAAGTTTTTTAAATCCTAAAAAATACAAAATATTCTTCTAAAGAGTAGGGGCATGTTGACATAGTGTATATTTTTTGTAAAAAAACAAATAGTGCGAAAGCATTGAGTAATGAAACGGTGCCATTTTCTTGATCAAGCACGTCTTCAGTCATGTCCATCTCCTAGATTGAGTATGACTAAAGACTCTAAAAATAAATAATTTACTGTATCAAGAAGTTTTCATGAAATCGCCCTGCACCCCTTAAGGGGTGGGTATTTATTAATTATATCTTAATTGTTAAATTTTATAATTATAAAAAATGACATTAAGTTTTTCTTATGCAAGATAATATTATTTCTGGTAGTCCTAAACAAGTAGTGCTTTTAAAAAATGGTTGTTAATCAAGAAGAAAGGCTGTAAATTTTTCCTTTTTTTGGAGGAAAAAGACATGCTGACTTGCCCTGCCTGCCAATCAAAGACG